>Ga0315286_10000509_pt1 | contig 32762 bp, 25 predicted proteins | sample YL17G10_0_MG_FD_205038 | JGI IMG/M metagenome (GOLD analysis project Ga0315286, IMG submission 205038) | Sediment microbial communities from Yellowstone Lake, YNP, Wyoming, USA - YL17G10_0 | ecosystem: Environmental > Aquatic > Freshwater > Lake > Sediment | place: USA: Wyoming | collected... | reverse complement strand
GCCGGGCCCCAGCCCAAGCCTGTGGCAGCGCCCCCGAAGCAGCCCGCGCAGGCCCAGGGCCAACGACGCCCCTCGCCGGTCTTCACGAGGGCCGCCAAGGCCCTGGCCTTCGCCCAGCAGGCCGAGAGGGGTAAGGCCGTTTCCGACGAGATAACCGCCCAGCCGCAGAGGGGCAAGCCCGTCGGGCCCAAGGACCACAGGGACGCCTCGGAGCGCATGGATGACGTGGTGGTGTCCGGCGACGACGACACGGACACGGTGGACTATCTGGTGAAGCCCGAAGGCAAGACGGTCCCCCTCGACAAAAAGACGGTAAAAAAGGAGCTCGAGGAGAACGAGAAGAAGCAATGATGGAAGTCGTGGACGAAAGCGGAATATTAATATTCCATAATCCGTATGTAATATCAAGTCCGGGGGCGCTCCGGGCCACGGACGTTTGATGGTCCAACAGATGGCCACGCGTGCGGGCCACGGATGGCCCGCCAAGATGAGGATGCATGGGCTATGTGGATAGACGAGATGGCCAACCAGCTCAAGGATATCTCGGGGAAGGTCAGGTATGACTCCAGCCGCTACCTGGCCCTTAGCGGCATTGCCATCTTCCACTCCAAGATCGCCCTCAAGCGCGATGACCACGAGGCCCTGCTCATGGCCCAGAACCAGGCCGACGAGATCAAGCTCGAGGACGAGCGCTCCATAGCCCTGCGCGGCATCTGCCACTCCATGTGCATAATGGCCGAGCGGGAGAAGAAGCCCGAGATGCTGAATTTCGCCCTGGGCGTCGTCAACCGCATCGTCAATGACTACGACAAGACCATGGCCATGGCGGACATAGCCATGACCATGACGCACCTTGGCAACTACGAGGGCGCCAAAAAGCACATCTCGGACGCAAGCGGGCAGGTCAGGAAGATAAGCAATGCATTCAACAGGTTCGAGGCCCTGAGGACCGTCGTGGAGGCCATGGCCGAGATGGGCGCCTTCACCAAGAGGCGCGACCTCATCGAGATCGCCGTCAACCTTTCGAAGAAGATCGGCGGCGGCTTCCACCGGGCCCTGACCTTCAGCAAGCTGGCCGAGTGCTACGCTCAGGTGGATGAGTCGGACAAGGCAAAGGAGTACGTCAGGACGGCCAGCGAGAACATAAAGAACATCACCGACGGCTACCAGGTGGCCCTGGTCCTTAGCAAGATAGCACTCGCGGTCAACAACATCAGCAAGACCATGACCAACCTCGCGGGGACCAGCGGCTCGACGGAGCTGCTGACCCAGGCCGAGGCCATCCTGGACGATATAAACGACCATTACTTCAAGGCCAAGGCCCTCATCGAGATTGGCGAGACCATGCTCATGCTGGACATGGTGGACCAGTCCGAGGGCATGATAAACAAGGCTGTCATATCGGCCTACAAGGTCACGGACAAGTACAACAAGGCCATGATATTCTCTGAGATAGCCGTACCCCTGGCCCGCCTCGGCGAGTACCTGCAGGCCAAGCGCGGCATCGAGAAATCCATCGAGCTGACCAAGCAGCTCGGGGACGAGTACTACAAGGCCCTGGCCCTGAAGTGCACGGCCGAGATACTCCCGGAGCTCATTCCCACGAAGGACGCGGCCCCCATCTTCCTCGAGAGGGCAAAGGGTATCGTCCTCGCCGAGAAGTACAAAGGCGCGGACCTCCTCAACGCCGCCATCAAGATAGAGACCGCCGAGGAGATGCTGGGGAAGGGCAAGTTCGAGGAGGCCGTGGACCAGGCCGTGGTGGCCCTGGAGATAACCGAGAACGTCACCGGGGTCCATTCCAAGCTAGAGGTCCAGCTCCCCGAGAAGCTGAAGAAGAAGCTCCGCGTCATGAAGACCTGAGCCTCGGGCAAAGTTTAATCTTCCAAGATTGTTCTTTAGGTCCCATCACGGCTGACCCGCGGGTCAGCCTAGGGGGCCGACCAATGGCGAAGAAGTCTAGGACCTATGAGCGCTTCATCGAGAAGGTCAAGGAGATCAGCTACCTCAACCAGGCACTTTCCATGCTGAGGTGGGACCAGGAGACCTACATGCCCCCGGGCACGGTCAACGACCGCGCCAAGCAGGTGGCCCTGCTTTCGGGTATAGTCCACGAGCGGATGACCTCAAAGGCCATGGGAAGGATGCTAGCAGAGCTGAAGAAGGACCGATCTCTCGACGAGGACCAGGCGGTGAACGTCCGGGAGTTCGCCAGGGACTTCAAGAGGGCCACAGCCCTCCCGGCCGCGCTCGTCAAGGAGCTCTCGGAGACGGAATCCTATTCTCTGGACGCCTGGGGCAAGGCCAGGAAGGAGATGAACTACAAGAAATTCGAGCCCTGGCTCGACAAGACCATAAATCTCAAGTGCAAGGTGGCGGAGCACATCGGCTACAAAGACCAGCCCTACGACGCGCTCCTGGAGGAGTACGAGCCCATGATGCCGACGAAGGACGTCGAGGCCATACTAACGCCCTTCCGAAAGAAGCTCGTCCCGCTGGTCGCAAAGATATCCAAGGCCGCCAAGGAGGCCAGGGTCGACGAGTCCTTCCTCACCGGCGACTTCAATGTAGAGGCCCAGCGCATCTTCTTCACCGAGATCGTCAAGGACATGGGCTACGATTTCGAGCGGGGCCGGCTCGATGTCACCACGCATCCATTCACCATAGGCGAGGCCCTGGACGTCCGAATAACGACGAGATACAATGAGAAGGACCTGAGGCCGGGGCTGTTCTCGTGCATCCACGAGGCCGGCCACGGGCTGTACGAACAGGGGACGCTTGCGAAGAACTACCATACTCCCATGGGCGTGGCCCAGTCCCTGGGCATCCACGAGTCCCAGTCAAGGCTCTGGGAGAACGTCGTCGGCCGGGGGATGCCTTTCTGGAAGTACTACTTGCCAAGGATGCAGAAGGCCTTCCCGGCCCTATGCAGGGTGCCTCTGGACCTGTGGCACAAGGCCATCAACATGGTCCGGCCGTCCTTCATCCGGGTAGAGGCCGACGAGGTCACCTACAACCTCCACATACTGCTCAGGTTCGAGCTCGAGCGCGAGATACTCGAGGGCAAGGTCAAGATATCCGAGGTGCCGGCCGTCTGGAACGAGCGCATGGAAAAGTACCTCGGCATCGTGCCGCCGGACGACGTCCAAGGATGCCTCCAGGACGTCCACTGGGCCTTCGGGCTCGTGGGCTACTTCCCGACCTACACGCTCGGTAACCTACTGGCCGCCCAGCTCTACGACAAGGTCCAAACGGAGATGCCCGGCGTTGAGTACGGCTTCGCCAAGGGCAAGTTCGCCCCGCTTCTGGGCTGGCTCAGGCAGAAGATTCACCAGCACGGCCGGAGGTACATGTACCTCGACCTCTGCAGGAAGGTCACAGGCAGCACCATCGACGAGGACCACTTCATTAACTATCTCAAGAAGAAGTATGGTCCTTTGTTCGGCGTCCAGCTATAGGCGGCCTCAGAGCTCGACCTCGTCCATCTCCATGGGCGTCAGGACCTCGAAGTCCTTCTTCAGCTCCGCCGCGATGGGTTCCCGATTGTCGCTGTGGCACAGCACGATCTTCTCGGGCTCGCACTTCCTGGCGAACTCCAGGAGGTCGTGGCGTCCGGCGTGGGCCGAGAGGTCGAAGAAGGCCACCTCGCAGTTCATTTTCTCCTGGACCCCATAGAAGTCTATCATGCCGTGGTCCCTGAGGCGCCGGCCGTTGCAGCCCTCGACCTGGTAGCCGGTCAGCAATATGGCGCTCTTGGGGTCGTCTTTGATCCTGAGCATGTACTCCATGATGGGCCCGCCGTCGAGCATGCCGCTGGTGGTGACGATGACATCGCCCTCGGAAATGGCGAGCCTGCGGCCGTGGTTCGAGTAGACCTCCTTGACCTTCTTCACGGACCTCTTCAGGGCCTGGGCGTCCGCGACGTACTTTGAGTGGTCCATGAGGATCCCGTTCACGGTCTTCCCCATGCCGTCGAGCCAGACGTTGTAGCCCTCCTCGTAAAGAAGCATGAGGACCTCCTGGGTCCTCCCGACGGCAAAGGCCGGGACGACGGCCTTGCCGCCACGGCTCACGACCTCGTCCACCTTGTCCAGGAAGTCCACCTCGACCTTGTCCCTTGGCGGGTGGTCGAAGTCCGAGTAGGTGGCCTCCATGATGAGGACGTCGCACTTGACGGGCGTGTTCCCCTTGACGAGCCTCGTGTCGATGGTGTTGATGTCGCCGGTGAAGACGTACTTCTTGTCGGCCTCGATGACCCACATGGTGGAGCCCGGTATGTGGCCCGCGGAGCGGCCTTCCACGACGGCCTTCTCGGTGCCGACCTCGACCCTGTGGCCGTAATGGACCTCCTCGAAGTTCCTCTTGAAGCGGAAGACGTCCCCCGGGTCGTAGGGGAAGGAATAGGCCTCCTCCTTGGCGATCTTCAGGCTGTCCTCGCATAGGAGCATGGTCAGGTCCAGGGTCACTGGGGTACCGAAGAATGAGGTATCGTAGCGGCCCCCGAGCCATGGCATCACGCCCGAGTGGTCGATGTGGGCGTGAGTTAGGAAGGCCGTGTCGACCTTCGGGGGGTAATGCGGGAACTTGGGGGGCTTTGACGGAGTGAACCCGAAGTCAAATAGCAGGGACTCGCCGTCGACCTCCGTGAACATCGCAAGGCTGCCGACGACAGAGGCGCCGCCAAGGAACTTGACCATCATCTACTGCACATCCGGTCCGAATATGATGGGGAACGGGGCACCCTCTAAAATAGGTTGGGGTCCCCTCGGTGGGCACGGAAATGCATTTTGCTAAACTATATATCCGAGATGCCGGATTTCAGTTGGCCGACGGCCGTCCATTATTAGGCAACAGTAGGGATTCGACATGGTCCTCGAGAGATGCAACGGGGAGCTGCCCGAAGGATGCAAGCTCTGCAGGCAGGGCGCCAAGATGGTTCTGTTACTTACAGGGGTCTGCAACCGGGCCTGTTTCTACTGCCCGCTGTCCCTCAAGAAACAGGGCAAGGACGTTGTCTTCGTCAACGAGGGGCGGATCGACGACCCGCGCCACGGGTCCAAGAAGATCATCGACGAGGCCCAGGCCATGAAGGCCCTGGGGACCGGCATCACCGGCGGGGACCCGATGGTCAAGCCCGGGCGGGTCATCGACTATATAATGCTCCTGAAGGAACATTTCGGTGACGAGCATCATATTCATCTATACACCGGCGGCAGCTTCGAGCCGCGTTACATCAAGCTTATGGCCCAGGCGGGCCTCAACGAGATAAGGTTCCACCCGAAACTTGACCTTTGGGGCAAGCTCCAGGGGAGCGAGACCGCCAAGCTCATCAACCTGGCCCTGGACACGGACATGGACGTAGGCGTCGAGATACCGGCCATCCCGACGGACCAGGTCAGGGCGGACACCATGGACCTGATAAAGTTCCTGGACGGGCTCGGGGTCCTCTTCGTGAACCTCAACGAGCTCGAGTACTCCGAGGCCAACTGCGAGGCCCTGAACGACCAGGGCTTCAAGATAAAGGACGATGTCTCCTCCGCTGTCAAGGACAGTGAAGAGATGGCCCTGTGGGTCATGGACACGGGCGACTTCGACCTCGCGGTCCACTACTGCTCCTCGTCGTTCAAGGACCGGGTCCAGCTCCGCAAGAGGATCCAGCGGAGGGCCTCGGTGGTCAGGAAACCCCACGAGGTGCTCACGGACGACGATACCTTCCTTCTTGGGATCGTGGACATCAAGACCAACCTCATGCGGACCAGGGAGGAGCTCAAGGTGGAGTTCGACATCCCGGACGAGCTCATCCATGTGAACATCGACCGCAAGCGCATCGAAGTCGCGCCATGGATACTCGAGGAGATCGCCGGGGACCTGGAGTTCCCATGCTTCATGGTCGAGGAATATCCGACCATCGACAGGCTCGAGGTCGAGAGGACGCCGCTGAATTAGGTGCCTTTCAAAGCCAGCGAGCTCGTCACGATCGATATCACGATGTTAATCGTCCAGTGGCCCAGCATGAGGGCGAGCACATTCTTGTATTTCATGTACAGGAGCCCGGTCACAAGGCCGGAAGTTATGATGAACGCGGTGGAACCTGCAGGGCCCATGAGCTCTGAGAGCCAGATGAACTCGAAAACATGGACCAAGAGCCAGGCCACGGTGCCGACCCATAAACCGTTCCAGGCCCCGAATTCTATGGCAAACTCGTGCTGAATGAACCGCCTCGTCACAAAATCCACCGGGGCCACGTAAATGCTGACGAGGAGAATATAGCTAAGATATTCCCCTGACATGAGGTCGTAAGTCTTGAAATAATGCGGGTCGACCCAGTAGTACGCGATAATCCAAAGGCCGAAGATTTGGTACACCAGGAGGCTGATGAGGAAGCCTTTGTCCAACTTGCCGAGCTCGAGCTTTCTGGGCGATATCCTGATGACAAGGAAAATTGCTGGGATCACCAGCAGGGAAACGAAGCTCGTGAGGGCGTTCCTGGTGAACTCGTCGAGCCAGGGCCTCAGGTTTCCATCAACTAACGCCCAGAACGCCAACCCGGGAATGAGGCCCACGATGACCATCAATATTATAGACTGGTGATCAAGGAATTTTTCTTTGAGCCCCTTGGGCCTTCTGCCCTTTGGCCCGCGCTTGCGCACCTTAGCCTTCAAATCGGTACCATCCTCGCTGGCCCTATTCGTCGTTAAAAAGATTAATGTTTCCATATCCCCTCCATCTCACATGCCAAGAATCGAGGACCCAAAAACCTTTAATTGTCCAACCCCCGTTCACATACTGATGCCAAAGGCCAAGATGACCGCATCCGCAAAGAAGGTCCTAAGGTCCGTCCTAGAGGTCTCCAAGGACGACCTCGTGTTCATAATTTCCGACGATGAGACAAAGGATATCGGTCTGGCCTTCGAGGCCGCCGCGGCCCAGCTGTGCGCCAAGGCGCCGACCATCTATTACCTTAAGGAGGCTGAACGGCCCCTCTACGCCCTTCCAAAGGACCTGGACAAGCTCATGGACAAGTTCAGGGCCTCCAAGACCAGCGGGTCGCTGGTCTACATCAATGCCTTCCAGGGCTTCCTCGAGGAGACCCCCTTCAGGCTCCAACTCATCCGTAAACAGAAAGACGATAGGTCCCGCGTGGGCCACGCGCCGGGCATATCCGTCGACATGATGAACGACGGTTCCATGACCGCTGACTACGAGGCCATCCTGAAGGTGGCCAAGAGGCTCATGGAGGCCTTCAAGAACGCGGCCTCGGTCAAGCTCACTGGTCCGGGAGGGACCGATATCACGATGTCCATCGAGGACCGGGGGTTCGACACCGACTGTCGCATCCCTAGAGGCGGCATAGGCAACCTCCCCGCCGGCGAGATCTGGTGCGCCCCCGTGGAGACCAACGCCAACGGGGTCTTCGTCTGTGACGGGTCCATCGGCGACATGGGGCCGGTGAAAGACCCTCTCACCATGACCATCAAGAACGGCAAGGTCGTCTCCATCGAGAGCGCCGACATGGAATTCGGGGAGAAGGTCCGAAAGGCCCTGTCCCTCGACGATATGTCCAGCGTCATCGGTGAGTTCGGGATTGGCCTCAACCCGCAGGCCAAGCTGACAGGCAACCTGCTCGAGGACGAGAAGGCCGGCGGGACGACCCACATCGCCTTCGGCAACAACATCGACATGCCCGGCGGGAGGAACAACTCCAAGACCCACCGGGACTTCCTGATGAAGAGCCCGACCATCGAGGTCCGCTACAAGGACGGCACCAAGGCCACGCTGATCAAGAACGGGAAGCCGAACATCTAAGCCCGTGGATAGGGGCCATCTTCTTAGATACGAAGTATCGACCAAAAGGATTTATTCACGGTCCGCCTTGGGCCTGTCATGGAAGGCCCATCCAACATCGAGACCACCTGCCCCAAATGCGAGGAGGAGACCATGCACCAGGTCCTTCGCGGAAAGATGGGCAAGGGTAAGGAACAATGCCTGGTGTTCGATGCGACGGTCAAGTGCACCGTGTGCAACGATGTCCATCATGTCCTCATCCGGCAGAAAAAGCCCGTCGAGGTCCAGGTCATAGTCAGCGACGGCGACCGGTCCGAGCGCCTGAAGCTCGAGCTCCCCGGGGATGCCGAGGTCCTCATCGACGACGAGATCGAGCTCGACGAGATCCTCGTGAAGGTCACGTCTATCGAGGTCGACGGGCGGCGGGTCAACGGCGGCATCGTCTCGAAAATCGGGACAATATGGACGAAGAGATTCGACACGATCCCGATTAAAGTCAACTTCTTCGAGGGCCGCCAGACGCAGCCCGAGACGGTCCATTGCGGCCCTGACCAGGAGTACGCCGTCGGCCAGACCCTCGAGTTCAAGGGCAGGCCTGCCGTCATAGAGACCATCAAGACCGAATCGCAGGTGGTCCGAAAGGGCTCGGTCCCGGCCCGCGACATCCAGAGGATATATGCACGGTTTGTAAGCTCCGAGCGCCGGACGCCAGTATTCCACCGACCACGCCGCTCGCGCTCTCGGTCCCATCGTTAAAGGCTAAATATATAGACGGCATTCCCATCTTCCACAAGGTCAGGACCATCAACGACCAGACAGGTGTTTTCAATGGCAAGCATCCGAGCTTTAAAGATCAGGGACGTGATGAGGCAGACAAAGCTAGTGGCGACCCAGGACCAGCGGCTCTCCGAAATCCTCGGCAAGATGAAGAAGGAGCATATCCACGAGCTCCCCGTCGTCGAGAAGGGAAAGGTCCTGGGCATCATCGACCTTGACAAGCTGCTCAAGTCTAGGCGCATGCCCCTCTCCTCTGAGGTCAAGCACGTGATGGTCCCCAACCCGACCATCTCGCCGGAGGACTCGCTACCGGTGGTCGCCAGGATAATGATCACAAGCGACCTGAAGGCCATACCCGTCTGCGTCAATGAAAAGCTCATCGGCCTGGTCACCAGGTCGGACCTCGTAGCGAAGATGCCATTCATCGACGAGCTTAAGGATATCGCGCCCCCGGACATCATGACCCCCGAGCCCATGTTCGTGAACGAGTCGGACTCTGCGGACCTGGCCAGGCGCATGATGTACGACCTGGACGAGCGAGCTGTTCCAGTCGTCGGCAGCAACGGCCTCGTGACCGGGACCGTGGAGATATTCTCCCTCATGCACATCATGGAGATGGGGGATGCCTCGAAGATGTCCAAGGACAAGCAGATCAGGGGTCGGCGGAAGGGCGCCTCTGGCGGCGGGGCCCTTGTCCGGGACATCATGAAGAGCACGGTGACGGCCCTGAGCAACAAGTCCTCCATGAAAGATGTCGTCGATATGATGGGAAGGACCGGGACCACGACCATCGTTATAACGAACAAGGACATCCCCATCGGCATCATAACCCAGTGGGACCTTCTCGGCGCGATCGCGGCCTTGGAGGAGAAGGAGGGCGTCAATGTCCAGATAACAGGCCTGGACCACCAGGACCCGGGCGTCTATGATGGCATGTACGGCATGGTCCAGAAGTTCGTAGAGAAGATCCACAAGAACGTCCAGCCCACCATGCTCCACATCCACGGCGTGGAGCACATGAAGGAAGGGGAGACCGTCCGCTTCGATCTGAGCGTCCGGCTCGTGACCCGGCGGGGGGCATACTCGGTCAGGAAGGAAGGCTACGCCATCTTCGATGCGCTTGAGGATGCCATCAACGCCATCGAGTGCCAGATCTCCAAGGAATCGGGAATTGAGAAGATGATCCGCAAGAACCGGTAGGCCTTCCCGAACGCCCTTTCATGTTCCCGTTCTTTCTTTAATTTTGAATGTCTGAGCTTGTATTTTCTCTCGGATTTACCTATATATAAAGATTTATTAATCATTAAATAGATATAGGTGCCCGGACAGGAACCCACATAAAACATTTTCGAAATCCTGAAAAAAGGCACGGAGGGAGAAAAAATGGTCAAGGCCATAGTCGATGCCGACCTCCTTAGGAAGGTCTGCACGGAACGCGGGGTCAAGCCCGATCTGATACGGGACATGGTCTCCGTTGAAAGGAACCTGACGAGCAAGAAGGAGCGGGGCGACGAGCTGAAGAAGATGCTCGAGGCCGCGGCGCAGGAGGAGTTCTCCAAGTGATGCCGGAGGGGACCACATGCTGCTAAGAAGGATACAGATGGAGAACTTCAAGATATTCTACGGGAAGAACACCCTGGACTTCCTCGACGGGGACAACAACGTCATACTCGTCCAAGGCGACAACGGCCACGGCAAGACCACCATCATGGAGTCCATCTTCTGGGCACTCTATGGCAAGGAGAAGCGCCACGAGAAGCTCATCAACCCGACCTTCGCCAAGATGATAAACAACATGGCCCAGGAGAAGGGCGAGAACAACTGCTCGGTCACACTCAACTTCGACCACGACGGGAAGCACTACCTGCTGCAGAGGTCCGTGAGCACGAAGCGGAAGAGTCCGAGCAAGAACTCGGACTTCATCGAGGAGATCAAGCTCAGGATAAACGGCCGGGAGGAGACCGATGTCGACGGCGTCATCACCGAGATATTCCCCGAGGACATCGCCCAGTTCTTCTTCTTCGACGGCGAGACCATAAGCAGGTACGCCGAGACCAACGTCTCGAACAAGGAGACCGTCGAGAAGGCCCTCGGCCTCCCTTACCTTAAGCGCGCCCACGAGGACGCCGAGGTCATCAAGAAGACGGTGGAGAAGGACCTCAGAGGCATCAAGATATCACCGACTATCGAGAAACTCGAGAAGGAGATCGAGTCCCAGGATAAAAAGCGCGAGGACAAGGCCAAGATGCTCGGCATCACCGAGAAAATCCTCGCGAACCTCAACACCGAGCGGGACAAGCTCCAGCTGGCCCTGGACGAGTTCGAGGAGCTCAAGGCCATCCAGGAAAGGGTAAACGACCTGGAGGAGTTCGGGCAGGAACTGGACAAGGAGGAGGAGGGACACAAGGAGAGCGAGGGCCAGTTCATCACAGCCATCCCGTCGCTCATAGTGCGCGGGGCCCTCCGTAAGGCCGTCGAGGACATCGGTAACATCAAGGAGCAGTCCATAACCGACCGCATAAACCAGGGCCGCATCATGGACCAGAAGGAGTTCCTGGAGCATCTCATCACGACGGGCTATTGCCTGTGCGGCTCGGAGTTCACGGGGGACAGCCTTGAACGGCTCAAGGCCATGACGGACGCGCTCAAGGAGCAGCTGGAACAGATACGCCCGGTCCCAACGGACAGGTACGCCTGGACCCAGGGCGACATGGCGGACGCCATGTTCCGGGTCAAGACCCTTGAGGCCGAGATGGTCAACCTGCCCAAGCTAGAGGCCAAGCGGGACTATATTGACGACAACCGGAGGCGCATTTCCAAGGCCTTGGATCACGAGCACGAGAACCTCTCGGCCCACTCGGCGGCCAATGCCCGCGAGAAAGAGGTCTTCGACCGTCTCAACAAGATGACCCAGGACCGGGCCGTCTACACGTCCAAGCGCGACGAGCTCAAGGACGAGCTCGAGGCCATCGAGAGGTCCCAGCTCGACTCCGAGAACCAGCTGAGAAAGGAGCTCGAGATGCAAAACCAGGATACGCTCAAGCTGTCCCGGCAGATCGACCTCATCGACCGTGTGTTGAACACATTCTCGGACATAATCGAGAGGTCCGCCGAGAACAAGAGGAAGAGGATTGAGGAGAAGGGCTCCAAGATATTCCACGAGATAACCAACAAGCCCCAGGAGTTCCTTGGCCTCGACATAGACAAGGAGACCTTCGAGGTCCAGGTCCGTGTCGCCGACGGCGACACCGTCAGCACCAAGAGGCTCTCGGACGGCGAAAAGCACGTCGTGGCCCTAAGCTTCCTTGGCGGCATAAAGGAGTCCACCAGCGAGGGCACGCTCATAATGGACTCGCCCTTTGGCAGGCTCGACCAGACCCACAAGTCCAGGCTAATGGAGCGTATAAGCGATTTGGGCCAGCAGGTGGTCCTGCTGGTCACGGACGAGGACCTGAACAAGTCCGAGCTCGAGGGCATGAAGAACGTCCAGTCCAGGTACATGCTCGAGCACGACCAGGCCCAGAAGGTCTCGAGGATCGTGCCCGTATCGGGCGCGGCCCTGTCCAAGGAGGCCCCGACGCCCTCCGAGGTCATGAACGACCCGCACCTGGAGCACCTGATGACCCTCATGATGCCCGAGAACGACGATGGAAAGACCGACGGAGGCCCGATACCGCCGCCGACTATAGACCCAGAGAGAAAGGGAGGTGCCTGAGATGAGCGAGGTTTTCAACCTGTCCGCGTCGACGCTCAAGGCCATCGACAAGCTATACGACGACAGGGTCGTTGACTCCAAGGAGCTCTTCGTCGAGCTCGGCATGGCCGTGGGCATAGCCAAGTGCAAGAAGGAGAAAGTGGAGGACCCGAGGCCCTTCCACACGCTCGACGAGCTCGACCGGGGCCACGTCTACAGCATTATCGCCAGCACGCGGGACCTAGCCCTGGTGACCGAGGAGCAGGTCACCCGGGAACTGGAGATGTACGCCGAGGCGGGCATCAAGGAGCTCATGGACGGCGCCATCAAGGTCGGGAAGCTGAACTACTACCAAATCCTGAAGAAGTACTCCGAGGCCTGAGTGCGTCCCGAGGCCGGCCCGCCAGGGCCGGCCATATTCTTCTTTTTCGTTTCTTCTCTACAATGAGCTAGGTAGACGAAATTTAAATATAATGGAAACCCCCTATCCGCCCACGCTAGGCCCGATGCCCTGCGGAGAAGGCCGGATTCCTAGCAAAAGTGTGAGAAACAAAGACGGAATGTCCCGTTTCCGGTCCATCGGGGTTCCATAGGAGGGACGATTGGTATGTTCGAGGCCAAGATAAAAGCTGACACGCTTCGCGAGATCATCGGGGTCGTATCGACCCTTGTTGAGGAGATAAAGCTCAACATCGACACCGACGGACTGTCCCTGAGGGCGGTCGACCCGGCCCACGTGGCCATGGTGGACCTCACCCTGAAGGCCGGGGCCTTCGAGTCGCTCAAGGCCGACAAATGCGAGCTCGGCGTCGACATTGACAAGCTCAAGGAGGTCCTGAAGCTGGCCAAGGTCGGCGACATCATTTCCATGAAGCACGACGAGGACAAGAACCGCCTCGTCGTCACTGTAGAGAACATCACGCGGCGGATGTCCCTTGTGGACACCACCGGCATGTCCGACCCGAAGGTCCCGAACCTGAACCTCTCGGCCAAGGTCAAGCTGAAGGCCTCGGAGCTGGGCCAGGGCATCAGGGCCTCGGAGTCCGTCTCGGACCATATCGCCATCCAGGTGTCCCCGGAGGGCTTCGAGCTGAAGTCCGAGGGCGACACGGACAGCGTCGAGCTCAAGCTGTCCAAGGACATGTTGGAGGAACTCGAGACCAAAGAAGTGGTCAAGAGCCTCTATTCCCTGGAGTACTTCTCGAACCTGATACGGTCCGTCGGGTCGGCCGAGTTCGTGAGCATGTTCCTGGGGAACAACTACCCGATAAGGATCGAGTTCGACATCGCAGGCAACGAGGGCCACGTGATCTATCTCCTGGCCCCGAGGCTGGAGAACGGATAGGACCACGGTCCTTCGAGCGAGGGAATGGCGGCCGGGAGGCCAAGACCTCCCGACATGCGTCGTGTTCGGAACGGCCCTTCCCTTCTTCATCTGGATATCAGTGGCATCGACGCGTTAGGGGGAATTGCCCATGGCCAAGAAGAAGAAGCTTATCAAGAGGGTCGAAGGCGGGGAAGAGAAGGCCACCGAGGTGGGCACGGAACCCGAGGCTCTCGAGGTCATCGACATGGAGCCCGTCGAGGAGGAGATCAAGCCGCCTGCGGGCCCGCCGGCCGGGGAGGCCCCGCCCAATGTCGTCGAGATGGAGGACATAGATGACAAGCCCAGGCCCCAGCCACAGGTCAGACAGGAGCCCCCCAACGTCGGCGTCCGGGACGTCTCCGACGAGGGCGCAGGCCCCAAGGACCTTGAGATACTGGGCGCCGGCGAGGGGCCCGAGGACGAAAGGCCCGAATCATTGTCCCCGGGGCCATCGCAGCACGACACCGGGCCGGACAACGTGACCGTCGAGGCCCCGGAGCCGGAACGGCCGGAGGCAGAGAAGGCCCCCTCGGACGAAGAGAGGACGGCCCAGGAAGATCGGCCGTCAGAAAAGGCCTCGGAGGCACCCACCGACGAGGAGATACCCGAGCTTATAGACATCCAGAAGAGGGAACAGCGCCTGACCATGCGCGAAGAAGAGGTCAGGATGAAGGAGGAGAACCTGTCCGGTAAGCTCGTAGAGATCACCATGAAGATCAAGGAGCTCGACGAGGAGGTCAAGGAGAAGATCCGCCTCGAGTACCGCATCAAAAGGAGGGACGACGATCTCCAATTGAAGATGGAGCGGCTCAACTCCTGGGAGCAGGACCTGCGCGACAGGTTGAGGCGGTCCGGGGAGTACGAGAAGCACCTCAAGGCCCAGGCCGAGGAGCTCATCAAGCGCAGCCAGGAGATCAAGGCCAACGAGGAGCGGCACCACAGGGAGCTCATTCAGTTCGAGAAACAGAGGGACGAGTTCGAGAACTGGCGGCGTGACCAGGTGGGCATAGAGCACAGGCTCAAGCTCATGGAACAGGACCTGGAGAAGGACCGGGCGGCCATCAAGGAGCAGGAGGTCGAGGTCCAGAGGGCCATCGACGACCTCAGGCAAAAGGAGGCCGTGGTGAGGTCTTCGGGCGGTGACCTGGCCCTCAAGTCCGAAAAGCTCGACCAGCTCAGGAAGCAGGAGCAGGAGCTACAGGGATGGGAGGACAAGCTCAAGGCCGAGGAGGCGCGGATAGGGAGCGACCGGGACCGGTTCGCCAAGGAAGAGGACGACCTGGGCCAGCGCCGGGAAGAGCTCGGCAAGATCGCCGAGGCCCTCAAGCGGAAGGAGGACGAGCTCAATGAGCTGGAGTCCGCGCTGGACGAGCAGGAACAGCCCAAGGCCCCAGCGCCGGCTGTCCAGAGGGGCCCGGTCGAGATACCCGTGATGGGACCCAAGGCCGAGATAGCCATTGGGGGCCCGGCCTGGTCGACGGGCCTGGGCACATCATCGGGGAAGGCCGCCTGGGCGCCAGGGCCAGCACACGGGACAGAGGAGGTCCTGATGGTGGACGACGAGACGCCGCCGGCCCCGAAGCCCGTAGCGCCGCCGCCGAAGTCCGTGACGCAGCAACCCGCCAGGCCACCCCAGGTACCGGCACCGGGCCTGCCGCCCGCCCCCACGCCCGAGCCCAAGCCCCTCAAGCGGATAAGGTGCACCTCGTGCAAGGCCGTCATACCCATTTACACGGACGCTAGGCCGCTGGACATACGGTGCCCGAGCTGCGGCAAGACGGGCCGGCTGAAGTGACGGTCCCCGTTCAAGATGGTCGGAGAAGTGTGTCCATGAACATAGGTATCCTCTCCAGGGACAGGAACCTCTACACCGTCCGCCGGCTCAGGGACGCGGCCCTGGAGATAGGCCATAGGGCCGTGTTCCTCAACCTTCTCAAGTGCGCCCTGTACACCGAGACCGACAGGCTCGCGGTCTACTACGGCGGCAAGAAGCTCGCGAAACTGGATGTCATATTGCCAAGGATCGGGGCCAACGTCACCAACTACGGCCTGGCCGTGGTCCGGCAGTTCGAGGAGATGGGCACGCCGGTGGTGAACTCGTCTAGGGCCATCCTGCTATCTAGGGACAAGTTCTCGACGATGCAGCTTTTCGCGCGACGGGGCATCCCTATACCCAAGACTCTCCTTCTGAGGACCGTGGACGGCATCGAGCGCCATGTCCAGCTCGTCAACGGGACCCCGTGCATACTGAAGACCACCATGGGGACGCAAGGCATCGGGGTCATGCTCGCCGAGAGCACCGAGGCCGCGCAGTCCATACTCGAGACCGTCTGGGGGCTCTCGGACCGGGAGATGCAGATGCAGGCCTTCGTCGGCGAGACCAAGGGCAAGGACCTTCGGGCCCTGGTCGTAGGCGATGAGGTCGTGGCCGCCATGGAGCGGGTCTCGACGGCGGACTTCAGGTCCAACATACACCGCGGGGCCATGGGGCGGCTGGTCCACCTGGAAGACGAGCAGTACGAGATCGCCATCAGGGCCGCGAGGGCCTTGGGCCTGAACCTGGCCGGCATCGACATGATCATCACGAAGGACGGGCCGGTCGTCCTCGAGGCGAACTCGTCGCCCGGGTTCGAGGGCCTGGAGACCGCTACCGAGAAGGATATCGCGGCATCGATAATCAGGTTCGTGGTGGAACATGCCGAAAGAAGGAACTCGAGCTAACGGAAAAGACGATGCGGATGGGCGTGCCGAGGCCCGCGGCGGGGGTAAGACCCGCACCATCAAGATCGGCGATGTCGAGTCCGTGGCCCCAGGCGAGTTCAAGCACATCACATTCAAGATATCAGAGTCCTCGACGGGCCGGCCCATCCAGACGCCCATCCTCGTGGCCAACAGCAAGGAGCCGGGGCCTGCGCTCTTCCTGGTGGCCGGCATCCACGGCAACGAGCTCAACGGCGTGGGGGCCGTCAGGGAGTTCATTGACCAGCAGGACCTGAAGGCCTTGAAGGGCACCCTGGTCTGCCTGCCCGTGGTCAACGTGCCAGGCTTCCTCATCGGCTCGCGGACGCTGCCCAACGGCGAGGACATCAACCGGCTCTTCCCTGGCAACAAGGACGGCTCCCCGGGCGAGCGGATAGCGGACATGCTGTTACAGATACTCTCCCAGTGCGACTACGGCATCACCTTCCACACAGCCGTCGACAACTGGTTCAACATGGTCCATGCAAGGTGCGATGTCACAGATACCGAGAACCGCCGGCTGGCCAGGGCATTGGGGACCGAGGTAATAATCAACGAGGTGGGCCTCGAGGGCATGCTCAGGAGGGCGGCCAACGACATAGGCATCCCGTGCGTCCTGGTCGAGGCCGGCGAGCCCAACGACTTCGATAGGACCATCATAGACCAGGTGGTCACCTGCACGAGGAACGCCATGGTGGACCTGGGGATGCTGCAGGGCGAGATCAAGGAGCCCAATTTCAGGATCATCGTCAAGAAGACGGAGATCATAAGGTCGGACCACGGGGGCATCATCGACATGAAGGTGGAGCCCCACCAGCTTATATACGAGGGCGACCCGCTGTTCTCGATAACGAACCCCTTCGGCAAGGAGCGGGACACGCTGAAGGCGCCCTTCACGGGCATGGTCCTCGGCGTGAGGACCAGGCCTATAGCGGCCCCGGGGACGCCCGTGGTCCTGCTGCTGAAGCTTGACAAGACGCTTTCGAAGGTGGAAGAGAAGTTGAAGGAGGCATCGCGGGCCAAGGCCGCGGAGATCGCCGGCCCGACAGCGCCTGCCCCCAAGGAGCCCGTCCTGGAGCTCGAGATCAAGAGCGACAAGCATGGGGGCGGGGACGAGGAGAGTTCTTGAGCAAAGGGGACTGGAAGATGGGCGAACAAAAGGACAAGGATGGCAAGGAGCCCGAGAAAGCCCCCGACCCGATCTCTTCGGGCGGCCCCGCCCAGGAAGAGGAGCATGTGGGAATGTCCTCCATGGACCAGCTACCGCCCTCGATGCAGCCCAAGGAGGAGCGGACCATCACCATTGGCAACGTGACGGTCCCCCAGGGGACGACCTCGCACCTGAAGGTCAAGATAAGCGAGAGCTTCACCTCCCAGCCTGTCCACATACCAATCTCGGTCATCAACGGGGCCCATCCCGGGCCCACGTTCTTTATTTCCGCGGCATTGCACGGCGACGAGCTCAACGGCGTCGAGGTCGTCCGTAGGCTCATCTACGAAGTGGACCTGGCCCAGCTGCACGGGGCACTCGTGCTGATACCGGTCGTGAACGTCCTGGGTTTCGAGGCCTCGACGAGATACCTGCCCGACAGGCGCGACCTGAACCGCGTGTTCCCCGGCCATCCGACGGGGGCCGCCGCTGAACGCATAGCCGACAAGATATACAACATCGGCTTGAAATGCAACTACGCCATCGACCTGCACACAGCCGCGGTGGGGCGCTTCAACATGCCGCATGTCAGGGCCGACATGACCTACCCGGAGGCGCGCAGGATGGCAAAGGCCTTCGGGACCGAGATAATCATGGACCACCCCGGAATAAAGCATTCCTTGAGGTACAATCTCACCGAGAACAAGGTGCCGTCCATCCTTCTCGAAGCCGGGCAGAGCAACAGGTTCGAGCCGGCCATGGTCCAGGTGGGGCTGCAAGGCGTCCTGAACGTCCTCTACGAGTATGGCATGCTCAAGGGGGAGAAGAAGGAACCCCTGTTCAGGGTCATCGTCAAGACCACCGAATGGGTCCGGGTGGAGCGCGGCGGGCTGCTGGACCTGAGGATAAAGCCGAGGATGGTCGTGAACGAGGGGGACATCCTGGCCTTCGTCGAGAACCCGTTCGGAAAGGAGCGGGAGATCGTGAAGGCCCCCTTCACGGGCATGGTCGTTGGCGTGGCCACGAACCCGCTGGTCTTCCCGGGCGGGCCCGTGTGCCACCTGGTGAAGATCGACAAGGCCCTGGACAAGGTCAGGGCGGCGCTGGCGGCGTCCCAACCGCCGAAGCCCGTTGAACCTGCCCATCCTGCGAAGGACAAGACCGAAGGCAAGGTGGGCCAGCCTTCAGGTGAATGAGATACTTATGTCGTCGCTTAACTATGAGCCCACATGGAGGGCTTCACTTCGGGATTGAGCGTCTCTACATTCTTAGTAATTTAAAAGGGGGAATAAATCCGATAAATTTAGTATTGATTATTATCAATTCATTACTAATAATTATTATCTTAAAATTACAGCGAATTTATTCAGTTTCAAATGAAATATTAATCATGGAAAGAATAGAAAAAAATAATGTTGTCAGGTTAAGAATTATAAAAGAAGGAGTTTACAGAATTAAAAATAATATAAAAGTCTACATAATTTCTTTAGGTCCTTATATCATTGATTTTAAACCAGTGACGTGTAAAACGAAAGATGAAAAATCAATCTCCGTTTCAATAAATTTATTGATATATTTTGATTTTGATAAAGAAAAATATCCTCCTGATTTATTTCATGCTTGGAGGAGAGAAGGATTGTTAATCGAATGGAATCAGGCTCAAGAATACGACTACAAAGAAAGCATTAAACAAGAAATGAAACGAATAATTTCCTCCTGTATTGATAATACTCTTAATTCAATAACAACAAATTGGACAACACAATCAATCAATCAAAATATCCAGAAATATGCAACAGAAATCAATCAGAATTTAAAAGAAAGCAAAATCACTCATAATCTTCATATCGATTTAAAAGATATTACGATAACAAAAATAAAATGATATTTCTCCTGTTCTGCATTTATAAATAAAATGGAGAGATATCGGCCTCTTTGAGATTGGCCGCCAGCGGCGAGAGTATGTCCTAGATTCTGATATCATCGGCCAGGGTCTGGCCCTTCAAGACCTTTCCCGGACCGACCACAGTGTTCCTGCCAACAATGGTGTTCTCGAGGACGGCCCCGGGCGAGACCGTCGCCCCCTCGAGGACAATGGACCGTGTTAATTTGGCCTCCTCGACGATGGCCTTCTCGTAAATGGCCACCGTGTCCAGAACGCATCGCCCTCCGACCTTGGCATGGGCCCCGAGATAGCACGGCCCCTTGACCTTCGTGGCCCTAGATATCAGGGCGACATCATCGATGACGCTGGGCGAGGCGAACCTGACTCCTCTGAATGTCCTCGTCCTTCCCTCACGCATGATTACCCTGAAGTTGGCCTCGAGCAGGTCCGATGGCCTGCCGATGTCCATCCACAGGCCCTTGATGGCCCTGCCGAACAGTTCCCCGGGATGCTTCTCGAGGATCTGCGGGAAGGTGTTCTTCGAGAAGTCGAACTTGGTGTCTTTCGGGATCAGGTCCAGGACTTCGGGCTCGAGGACGTAGATGCCGGCATTGACCAGATTGGAGAATACCTCCTCGGGCCTGGGCTTCTCCTTGAATTTAACGATACTGCCGGCCTTGTCAAGACCGACGATGCCGAACTGGCACGGGTCCTTGACCTTCGTGAGGGCCATGGTCGCCATGGCCGCCTTCTTCTTGTGGAATTGGATAAGTGTCTTGATGTTGACATCCGCGAGCACGTCCCCGCTCGCGACGACAAAGGTGCCATCGAGGTGCCCCTCGACCTTCTTCACCGCCCCCGCCGTCCCCAACGGGACCTCCTCGAACGAGTACTGTATCGAGGCCCCGAACCGACTGCCGTCGCCGAGGGTCTCTTTGATCATGTCGGCCTTGTATCCAGCTGTGAGAATCTGATTCTTAAGGCCGGCCTTGACCAGCGAACGGATGGCGAACTCTATACAAGGCCTGCCTGCCACTGGCATCAGGGGCTTGGGCCTGTTCACGGTAAGAGGCCTCAACCTGATCCCTTCACCGCCCGCGAGTATGATGGCCTTCATGTTCCATCCTCGATGCTTGCAATGGGTGAACGAACCTGGCCCGTAATATCCTTTATGCTGGCCTCGATGGATAGTTTTAATATCGACCTTGGCTTCATTGGAGAACGCTATGTTGGAGGACTACGACCTCGACCTTGACCGCATCGTGAAATGGATCAGGGCCGGGAGGTTCAAGACGGTGGGCATCCAGCTCCCCGAGGGACTGAAGATACGGCACAGGGACCTTTCCGGGGCCATCGAGGAGGCCACGAGGGTCCTGACCGTCTACATCACGGATCCGTGCTTCGGGGCCTGCGATCTGGCCGACGAGACCATGGAATCCCTTGGAATTGATGCCCTGGTCCATTTCGGGCATTCGCCGATTGGGAAGAAGACCAAGGTCCCGACGCTCTTCGAGCCGTTGCACAGCAAGGTCCCCATGGACGATGTTGTGAGAAAGGCCTTACCATTTTTAAAATCCCCGGTCGGGATCATAACTACGGTCCAGCACCTCAGGGCCATCGATGATGTGAGTGCGATATTGAAGGAATCCGGTTTTAAGGTCCTCACAGCGGCCGGCACCAGGGCCAAGCGGGTGGGCCAGGTCCTTGGCTGCAGCTATGGGGCCCTTCACAAGATAGAGGGCAAGGTCGAGACCTTCCTGTTCCTTGGCGGTGGCCGCTTCCACCCGCTCGGGGCAGCTCTGTCCACGAAGAAGAAGGTCGTGTCCGCGGACCCGTTCATGGGGACCGTCGAGGACATGGACCAGGCGAAGGACCGGGTCCTCCGCCAGAGGCACGGTCTTATCTCCAAGGCCAGGAACGCCCACAGCTTCATCGTCATCGTAGGGACGAAGTCGGGCCAGAGGCGGCTCGCCCTGGCAAAGCGCCTCCGTAAGCTTCTCCTCGACAACCACCGGTCCGTCCAGCTTGTGGCGATGCAGGCCGTTACGCCCGAGAATCTTATGGGGATCGATGCCGAGATATTCGTCTCGACGGCCTGTCCACGCGTGGCCCTGGACGATTGCTCCAAGTTCGAAAAGCCCATCATAACACCGCCCGAGCTCGAGATAGCCCTCGAGGCCAGGGCCTGGGAAGATTATATCCTGGACGAGTTCTGAGGCCTAACCAAGCAAAATATTTTAACCATCGACCGCTTCCCTATCCTGAGGCCAGTTGATGGTCTACATCTCCGAGATACTCGAGGGCAAGGTCCCCGAAGGCAAGGAGACCGACATCCGCGGCTGGATACACAGGACCCGCAGCTCCGGCAAGATATGCTTCGTAGTGATCCGCGATTCCACGGACACCATCCAGGTCACCATCCGCAAGGGCAACGTCCCCGATGAGGACTTCGACGCCGCCAAGAACGCCATGGTGGAATCCTCCATCATGGTCAAGGGCACCGTTAAAAAGGACGAGAGGGCCCCAGGCGGCTACGAGCTCCAAGGCACATCTTTCAAGATCTTCCACTACGCCGAGGTCTATCCCATCACCAAGGACCAGTCCGACGAGTTCCTGCTCGATCAACGGCACCTCTGGTTGAGGAGCACCGAGATGCAAGCCACCCTCCGCATCAGGAGCGCCTGCTTCAATGCCCTCAGAACATGGTTCTCAGACCGCGGGTTCCACGAGGTCCAGTCCCCGACCTTCGTCAGCGGGGCCTGCGAGGGCGGCTCGACGCTCTTCGAGGTCCCGTTCTTCAAGGAGCGAAAGGTCTACCTCTCACAATCGTGGCAGCTCTACGCCGAGGCCATGGTCATGTCATTGGACAAGATATTCACCATAGCCCCGTCCTTCAGGGCCGAGAAGTCCAGGACGCGCCGGCATCTCGCCGAGTTCTGGCACTGCGAGGCCGAGGTCGCCTGGATCGGCAACGACGATATGATGGCCCTCGAGGAGGACCTCATCCCTTATATCGTCCAGACCGTCATCGAGAAGAACCGCAAGGACCTCGAGAAACTCAAACGGGACATCTCCAAGCTCAAGAAATGCGAGAAGCCCTTCGAGCGCATCCGCTACAGCCGGGCCGAGGAGCTCCTGGCCGGCAAGGGCGTGGCCCCCCAGACACCAGGCGACCTGGGCTACGAGGAGGAGAAGGTCCTCACCGAATACTTCGACAAGCCCTTTTTCGTCACCCACTTCCCAAAAAAGGCCAAGGCCTTCTATCACAGGCCCGACCCCAAGGACCCGAGCGTTGTACTATGCCACGACCTGCTGGCCCCCGAGGGCTACGGCGAGATCATAGGCGGCGGCGAGCGCATCTACGACAAGGACGAGCTCATCAAGCGCATGGACGAGGAAGGCCTGGACAAGGAGCCCTACCAGTGGTACATCGACCTGAGGCGCTTCGGCACCGTGCCGCACTCGGGCTTCGGCCTCGGCATAGACCGGCTGGTGACATGGATCACGGGCCTGTCGCACATAAAGTATGTCATCCCCTTCCCGAGGATGATGCGACGGGTCTATCCCTAGGCCCTAGGTCAGCATCTATGGACGACCTTATTATATATTAGTAATCCGATTCGAACCTCACCTGAGACCATGAGGGCCACGGTCAATATAATCAAGAAGGTCTGCCTGCTGGGGGACCCCTGCGTGGGCAAGACCTCCCTGATACAGAGGTACGTCCTGAACGAGTTCAGCGACGACTATCTCCCGACCATAGGCACCAAGGTCACCAAGAAGAGCCTCTCCCTCGAGTTCGAGCCCAAGAGGCCCCAGAGCGTCAACTTCTCCATGCTTATCTTCGACATCCTGGGCCAGCTCAAGTTCCAGGCCATGCAGAGACCCTACTTCCAGGGCACGGAGGGCGCACTGATCGTCGGCGACCTGACGCGCGAGGACACGCTGCAGTCCCTCAAGGACTGGCACCAGCGGCTCAATGACGTCGTGGGCGAGGTCCCCGTCATATACCTGGGCAACAAGAAGGACCTCGTCGAAAAGGAGCACCCGAACAAGGAGGTCATCCAGGCCCTGGCGGCCCAAAAAGACGTGACCTGCCTGTACACCAGCGCCAAGACCGGCGACAACGTCGAAAAGGTCTTCGAGATTCTTGCCAGGAAGATAATGGACTGGAACCCGCACTAGACCTTGCGCCTGGCCTTGCCCGCTTTCTTCTGAACAGGCTTTCGCACCTTCATGGCAGGCGGGACCTTCTTACCGCCGGCGGCCCCGTCCTCCTGCTCCATGATGCTCTTCCTCAAGGCCCTGCGTCCCCCCTTGGCATTGCGGTAGGCCTCCATGAACGAAATGCCACACAGCAAGATGACGATCAGGGCGATGATCGCGTAAAAGGCCACGTACCACCAACCATAGTCCGTGGACGGCCTCCCGGCCGGCAGGATTATAACGCTCCACTCGCGAGACACCGAGGCCTTGCCGTCGGAGACCTCCACACGGACCACGTGGTCCCCGGCCGAGAACTTCGAAGCCTCGAGCACGTAAGAATCGCTGTTGGACCCTTGCTCGGTCCCGTCCAATGTCCATGAATAGGACAGCGTGTCCCCGTCCGGGTCCGTGGCGTTGACCTGGAAGTCCACCATCTTTTTGCTTCTGTCCACGACTACGGACTCCAGCTCCGGCATCTGGGATTCGATGACCGGCGGCCTATTAGATGGCTCAACGTTCAGGTTCCAGGTCCTTCGGACGCTGAGGTACCCGTTGGAAACCTCCACGGAGACCGTGTCCGTCCTCGGCGCGGTGCCCGTGTAAGGCACTATGTAGGTCATCGTGTAATTGGTCGCGTTGTCGAGGACATCCCCGTTCACGGTCCATTGGTATGTCAGGGGCCGCCCGTCCCTTTCGGAGACCGAGACCCAGAAGATGACCTGCTGTCCCTCGTCCACCTCCAGCGTCCCGGACGGCCCCGAGCCGGTAATGCGGGGCGGCAGCGCGATGTCCAGCGAGAGGCCCTTCAAGGCCAGGTCACCCAACTGCCCGCTGGTGACCTCCACGGGCACGGTGACGTTGTCCTCGCCAGAGCCGGTTCCCGACCCCAAGGAGCCCAGATAGTCGTTGAAGGCCTTGGCCAGGTCCGATATGCTGGCCTGGGCCGTGAACTCCCCGCTGAAGTGCCACACCCTCGTATCCCCGATGGTGATGCTCAGGTCCTTGGGGTAGCTGTGCTCAATGTACGTGATCTTCAGCCACTGCACGCTAGGGCTCCCGAAGGCCATCCTCGCGAGGTCGATCTTGTACTCCATATTGTTCTCGGAGCTGGCCACACCGGTCTCGGTGCCGTTCTCCAGCTTGGCCCACGACAGTCCGCCGTCGAGCGAGACCGATACCGTGATGCCATCGTCGCCGTCGGGCGCGCCCCACTCGGCCGTGACCTTGCTCACAGGATGCTCCATCTGGAACTCCATGGACACCAGCGTCCCGGCGGGGGCGAACCGCCTGTAATGGACCACGCTCCTCGACACGTAAGGTGTGATGGCCGAGTTGTTCGTCTTGACCATGATTTCTAGGTGGAGGTACCTGTCCGGTGTCAGGTTCGTGGACGAGTTCGTGAACATCACTGGCGCGGACCATGTGATGTTGTCGGGCGAGGTCATGCCCGCGACCTCCACGGCGGTCCCGGCCGGTAGCTCACCGACGATTTCGGCCCAGTTGAACATGTAGGGTATGCTCCCCAGGTCGGCCCAAACTTCCAGGGTCCCGTTCGTTATGTGGTTCGGGGCCCCCTTTGTCGTGAACAGGTCCCCGCTCTGGTGCTGCCTGAAGTCGACCCAGGCCACGCGGGGCCAGCCGTCCAGTCCCGGGGCTATGGCCGGGCTCCTCTGCCTCGCGGTCCCGTTCGAGTGGTCGACCCTTACGGTGCGAGTGAATGATTTTCCATCAGTGGAATTGGCGTAATAGATGTGCGTGTAGCCGTCGTCCCGGAAGTCGTACCAGATCAGGTGCAGCGTCCCGCGGAGATAGGCGATGCTCGGCTGCAGGGCCCTGACCAGGATCGGCGTCACCCTCACGGGCTCCACGAAGTTCAGACCGTCGTCGGAATAGCTGACATAGACGTTATACTCGAAGGTCTTGTTGTCCGCCCAGGCGATGTAGACCCTCCCGTTGTCCCCGGCCACGATGTTCGGGAAGTACTGGTCGAAGCCGTAGTATATCCAGTAGACGAGGGCCTCGCCCGTGAACGTCGCGGCCCCGGGCTTCAGGACCGCGTGGTAGATGCGCCACTCATCCTTGGCGCTTCGGTTGTCCCTCCAGAGGATGTGCACGGTACCGGTCGTGTCGACGGCCAGTTTGGGCTGCAAATGGTAGCCATAGTGGGACATCGTGACCCTGGTGTCCGTGCCGAAGTTCTTGTTGAAGTAGATGGTCGTGTTGCCGTCCCGGCTGTCCTCCCAGGCCACAAAGATGTTCCCGCTCCCGTCCACCGCCACGGACGGGTTGTTCTGGACGGCAATTCCCCCGTGGTCGACCCTGGTCTCGACGCTGAAGTGGTTACCGTGGTCCTGGGACATGGTGTAGAATATGTCCAGGTCGTTGGGGGTCGTCCTGCCGTCGGCGTAGACCACCTGGATCCTGTCCTGGTCGTCCACCACCATGGCCGGGCTCTGCTGGGGGATGAACCGGCTGCCCGTTGTGTCTAGGTACTTGAAGTCAGAGTAGTGCAGCCCGTCCTCGGACCTGGCGTAGTAGACGTCCAGGCCCTTGCTGTTGTCCTCGTAGATGCAGTGCGTGACGCCTTCCTTGTCGACCCTCAGTATCACGTTCTCCTGCTCGTTGGAGGCGTTCGAGAGGACGTTGTCCCAGCGGAAGGCCATGCCCGACGCGTCCTGCAGCGACAGCTCGTCACCGACATTGAGCCCCGTGGTGACCCCGTGGCCCCACGAGTTGGACGCGGACAGCGGCAGCTCCGCCGGCACGTCCTCCAGCCGGACGGTCCCGTTATCGACCTTGACGTGCTGCAGAGAGCTCGCGGTCATGAAGTCCTCGGTCGTGTTGTGCTCGAACATCCCTTGGTCGGTCCACTCGGTGGCCTCGGCCTGGAATGAGCCCTTGATGACCTGGCCGTCGCGCGGGACCGCGATGCCTGCCTGGTCCTTGAGCGACGGGGGCCTGAAGTGCAGGTCCACCCGGTCTTGTGACTTGCGGTCCTTCTCGAACTTGTCCACGACGGACGCGGAAGCGATGCCGGGGCCGCCCAGCAACGGCGTGAAGGATGTCCCTAACATGATGAACAAAAGTGCAAGAACGATTACGATGGGCCGCCCCGAGGAATGGCCCCGCATCGTAGCATCCCTCAGCGGCTCCCCTCTGGGCGCCTGAAGACCTCGAGCACGAAGAGCCTCTCGAACGGCAGGCCCTGCTCGGCCAGGACCCTGAAGTCCAGGCCGCTGTCGGGTGGAAGCTTGAACTCCGTCAGGCTGGAAACCACGAGGTATCCCTTTCCGCCAGAGGCAAGGCACCGGGACAGCTCGCCCATGAATCTTCCAAGGACCTCCGAACCGCCCTTGCCGCCCATCCATGAGCGCGAGAGCCAATCGTCGGGCTCCTCCGGTCCATCGTCCTCGCCGGCCTCGTCCTCAGCCTCGGCCCCCTGGGCCTCTTCCTGCGCGCCGCCATCGTCATGCTCAGATATCCTGTTCGGCGTGCAGGCGCCGAGCTGGCCGTATGCGGGGCCCGTGGCCAGCCTGTCCAGGGCGCCCGGGGAACCGAGCTCCCCGATGCCCCTGAGCTCGCCCAGCGGCCTTGACGGCAGATATGGGGGATTGAAGACCACCGTGTCGAACGGGCCCCGGATCCCGTTCAGCAGGTCCGCCCTGACCACGTTCACGCGCCCGTCGACGCCGTTCTCCAAGGCGTTGCGCCGCACCGCCATCAGGGCCTGCGGGTTTATATCCGTGGCCACCACATCGTGGCCCTTCCTTGCGAGCGCAATGGCGACGAGGCCAGAGCCGGTCCCGACCTCGAGGACCCTGCCCCTGGGTGTGATGTTGTTCATCAGAAGAAAGGAATCGTCCGATGGTGGATAGACAGCATTGGGGACGTCCAGGTGAATTCCGTAGTAGTACATGGTAGGAAAGATACTGACCCGTCCATATAAAGATTATTGTATGCGTAATAATGGTACATAGAATAAGATATTCCAGAAGATTTTAGAAAAATGAAAAAATAGAAAATGGAGAGGCTCGAAGGCCTCTCCTTATTGCCTTTTTCGGCCTACTTCCTGTACCTGTAGTACACGACGCCGACAGCCACGAAGAGGGCAATCACCATCAGCACGCCCTCAAAGCCGGGCGTGGCTGGCTGCTTGCCCACTATCACGGTTATGGCGAAGGAGTCCGAGCCCTGGTCCTGGTCGCTGACCCTCACCGTGATGATGTGGGTCTTGCCTGCGCTCAGGGCCAGTGGGGCGGTCCCCTTCTTGCCAGCGCCAACATCGACCTTGGAGGTCGAACCGATGGCGCCAACGAGGTTGGAGTTCCACTCGAAGGTCAGCTTCGTCAGGTCGGTCTTCTGGTTGCTGTCAAGGATATCGAGGTCGGTGACCTTGTTCTCCACATTGAACTCGACGACCTTGCCGTACTTCACCGAGTAGTTGCCCGGCGTTTTGGCGACCAGCGGGACCGGGACGCCCTTGTCCATTATAAATACCTCGATGTCGGATATCACTGGGGCGCGGTTGACGTTCTTGACCGTTATATACCACTTCTTCCCCTCGACATCCAGGACACCGTCATTGACATGGGCGGTCACGTAGTAGGTCTTGGAGCTGTCCCCGCCGCAGAACTTGCCGTTCTCGAAGTCGCAGTCGAAGGTGGCCGTGAACACGTATTCGTTCGTGTGCGTGTCCACCTTGAAGACGGTCTGGGCGTCGTCCTCGACGGTCCAGTTGTAGGAGAGCACCTGGTTCATGGACACTCCCACAGTGTTGTCGACATCGGTGGCGGTCACGGTGAACTTCTGGAAGCCAGGCTGGCTGGCCTCCTTGCCGTCGGTCGTCTCGAAGATCGTTGGGTCGGAGGGCGGGGTTACGGAGGTAACCTTGGGGGCATCCTCGCCCTGCTTGACGTTGATCGTCCCGACGCTCGAGGCCTTGGCGCCGACCTTGTCCGTCGCGGTGAAGGTGATCTCCTCCTTGCCGTTCCAGTCCTGGTCAGGCGTCATCTTGGCCTTGCTGCCCGTGATGTCGACCTTGATCTTCGCTTCGCCGTCGTGGTCGAAGCTCCATGTGTCGCCCGTGACGTAGTTGTTGTCCACGTTTATGTCCTGGTCCTTGAAGTAGGTCTTGAGCTCCAAGGTGGCGGGCGTGTCCTCTTCCATGTCGTAGGTGAACTTGTCCTTGACCGCCTTGGGCGCGTGGTTCACGTGCTGGACCGTCACCGTGATTTGGCCCGATATCTTCTGGCCGGCCTTGTCGGTGGCCGTGATGGTCATGGCGACCGGCTGGTCCCTCGGGAACTTCCCGTCGATGGCTGCGAAGGATATGGCGGCACAGTTGTTGGAGACGGTTATGTCCGCGCCCGTGCACAGGATCCTCACGGACCCGTTGTTGGCGACCGAGTAGGTCAGCTTCTCAGCGGTGTCGTAGGCTGCGTTGGCCATGAGCGGGTTCGGGTCCATGTCCGAGTCGTGGAATGCATCCGAGAGCTTCCAGGTCGGCGTGTTGGTCTCGCCCTCCTTCATGGTGAAGGCCTGCATGATGTTCGCGGTCACCGTTGGTGCGTGGTTCTTGTTCTTGATGTTCAGCGTGAAGGTCTTATCGGCACCGAGCGGGCCCTTGTCGTACTTGTCCGTCGCGTTTATGGTTATCTGGTACAAGTCGGCGACGTCCTTCTGGTTCGGCGTGAAGGTTATGTCGCCTGTGTCGGGGTCGATGGTCAGGTTCTTCAGCACGTTGGTGTTCGTGCCCAGGGCCTTCTTGATGGTGTAGCCGAGCTGGCCGGCGATGCCCGGGTCCGGGTCGGTGACCGCGTAGTCCACACCATTCTTGAAGTTCCATACCTCATCGGAGTTGATTGTGGTCTCCGGTATCTCGGCGCTGAACGCGGGCCTCGTGTTGATGAAGGCTATGTAGTTGGAGTTGATTATATGCGTTGTCGCGTTGCTCTCGATGTTCCACCCTGCGTCGAAGTTGTCGCCATCGCCTGCATACCACTGCTCGTAGGGTCCCGGCGTGACCGTTCCGCTGTTCGAGTTCGTGCCGTCGGTGGCGTCCCAGTCGAACGAGCCGGTCCTGGTGGTCTTGTAGGCTTCCGGGAAGGTCGTCGAGCCCTTCTTGGTGCTCGAAATGGTCTTCGAGGCCTTGCTGGCAACGGACCAGTCGTACTTATAGAAGTAATTGCGGGTGACCGTGCCCTTGCCGCCGCCCGACCACATGCCGCTCAGGGTCTCGTCGTAGTTGGCCACGCTGGTGTACTGATTGAGCTGCTTCCAGGTGTCGCCGACCTGCATGGGCGATGTGTCCCATGTCGGCTTGTACTCGGTCATGTCCCCGTTCGTGGTGGTCTCGGTGATGTCGTCCTTCTCGGCCAAGGTCCAAGCGGTCTGGCCCGACCCGGCGTTGGTGTTCAGGTTCGCCGTGATCGTGCCCCTCTTGAAGTTGAGGTTGTGCATGTTGTAGTAGGCATCCCCGTTGGCGGTCTGGGTCGTCACGTAGGAACCGCTGGCGAGTACCTGCCCGTTCGTGTACGCCGGGTCCCCGTCGTTGTCGGTCACGACAACGGCTTCGGTGCCGTTCTCCCACCACCAGAAGTTCTGGGTCAGCTTGTACTCTGCAGCCGTCGGGTTGACCCCCGTGCAGGTCCACTTCCTCTGGGTCGCGGAGTTGATCGGGGTCATCCTCTGTTCAACGAGGACGGTGTACGCACCATCCGTTATGGTTCCCCTGAAGTAGACATATGTGGACAGGTCCGTCTCATCGAACCTGTACTCCCATATGTTGCTCGGATTGGATTCCCAACTGGGTTTCACTTCGCCTGTTGCGCGTGGTCCATCGGCCGCCACGACCGAGCTTAGGGCCGTGAAGACGGTCAGGACCATCAGTCCTGTAGCCACTATGGCTTTCAGTTTATTCATCTTTAACATAACTGGTTACCTCCGAACTTCCTTTACATGGATATCCTTATTTAAGATTTTCTGTAATTATACGTAATGAAGATAATATAGATAGTTATATATTTGATGATAATTATTGCTAAGTATTATGTTATAACTATTAATTTAACAATCATTTTCTATATTTTTATCGAATATTATCCTTTTTAGCCCCGGCTCCCAACGGTATGCCAAATACACGCGAAACCCGGCTCGGCGGGGTGCGGGGGGACTGAAATCCGGGGCCGTCACCGACCGCCCCTGTCGTCACTGGCCCGTGGCCTTCTCCGTTTCTCCCGGTCCATGCACGGTCTCGGTGATGAAGCAGAGGGTCCTGCGGCCCACCCGCTCCAGGAGTATCAACTGCGACTTCAGAAGCGTCTTTATATGATAGTTCAGGGCCCTGGCGGTTATATTCATCAGGCCCGCGATCTCCTTCTGGGAGACCCCAGGATTGGCCTTGATCTCGTGGAATATCCGCCTCTGGAGGTCCGTGAGGGTCTCGAGTATGCCACCCTCCTTCTTGAACCCCTTCGGGTAATATTTCTTGAAGATGCCCGCCTTCTCCGAGGAGATGTAGCCCTTCCTTTCGAGGATGTCCAGGTGGTATATGATGGCCCCGTTGTTCAACATGAGCTCCTGCTTTATCAGGTTGTAGTGGGCCCCGGGGTTGGCCACGATGAACCCGAAGATCGCCCCCCTGGTGAAGTTGTCCAGCACTTCGTCCTTCTTTATCCTGCTGTAAAGAGGCACGAGGAAGATGGACAGGAACTTGACCTTCAGCGATTCCACAAGGCCTATCAGGATCGCGACCGTGAGGACCGTCGTGGCCACAGCGACTGCCGTGGCCATCTTGCCGTCCAAGCCGCCCGTCCTCGGGCCCTGTATGTCCCTTTCGGGCATCTTCGGGGCCGGTGGAACAGCCGCCCTCGGGCCCTTACCATTGTCCACGAAGAGCTTCAGCGAGGCGGGCTTCGACCACTGCCTGCCGTCAAAGGCCATGGCGGTGACAGCGTGCTGGCCGTCCTGGGCCGTGGTCGTGTCCCATTCGTAGTACCACACCTTGCCGCCGGGCAAGGTCCTCCATGTCCCGCTGTCCACACGGACCTTGATGGCCACGACCTTCTGGTCGTCGTCGGCCCCGCCGGTGATGGTCGTCTGGCCCTTGACGGTGCTGCTCTCCTTCGGGCCCAGGAACACGAGCGTCGGCGGGGCGTCGGAGGCGTCGGCCACTTCGATGGAGACGGTGTCTGTGGCCTCCAGGGTGCCGTCGGAGACCGTGACGGATATCTGGTGGTGCCCCGCGGACAGGCCCTTGGCCACCATGTCGCCGGTCCCGAGCTGGCCGTCGATGCTGGATTCCCATGTGAATGTGAGCTGGTCGCCGGCGAAGTCGTCCGCCACGGCCCTCAACTGGACCTTTTCCGTGGTCATGTAGGACCTGCCATCGATGGGCGAGACGATGATGGCATAGGGGTCATTGGCCTGCTGGCCGACGACGACGGTCGTGTAGGATGCCTCGGAGTACTGGACCCCGTCGAAGGCCATGGCCGTGATGATGTGGACCCCGGCGCCGTAGAACGCCGGTTCGAACTCATATCTCCAGGTGTCCGTCCCAGTGGCCTTGAACAGGATGCCTTCGTCGACCTTCACCCAGACCGAGTCCAGCTGCCCCTCGGGGTCCGACGCGGTGCCGATGATCTGGTCCTTGACCGGCATGACCTGGCCGGCCGTCGGATAGAGTATGGTGACCGTCGGCAGGAGGTCGTTCTCGACATCTATCTGGACATTGACCGCGTAGTAGACGGTGCCGTCGTAGGCCCTGGCATAGATGGTGTGGGGCCCGTTCTGGGCACCGGACAGGTCCATCCTGTAGCTCCACCGGTTAGTGCCGTCCGCGTGGTGCCAGGCCCCGTCGTCGAGCCTGATGTCCACCGCTATGACGGTGCCATCCGGGTCCACGGCCATGCCTCTGACCGTGACCATGTTCGAGCTCACGGCGCCCTCAGTTGGTTCATTGATGACGATGAATGGGGCCGAGTCTGTCTCGGGCGGGTACCGGAAGACCTTGCCGTCCTTCCCCTTGATGAGCGCGAAGTCGCCGCTCTCGGACCAATCGAGGCCCTCGAGCGAGTTGCCGGCATCGTCCATGATGTGGATGATCCTTTCGCCGTCCCACTTCAGGACCGTGCCGTTCTGACCCAGTATCAGGGCATAGTTC
>Ga0315286_10000508_pt1 | contig 32798 bp, 26 predicted proteins | sample YL17G10_0_MG_FD_205038 | JGI IMG/M metagenome (GOLD analysis project Ga0315286, IMG submission 205038) | Sediment microbial communities from Yellowstone Lake, YNP, Wyoming, USA - YL17G10_0 | ecosystem: Environmental > Aquatic > Freshwater > Lake > Sediment | place: USA: Wyoming | collected... | reverse complement strand
TTAATTCGATGATTGTTCCAGAAACAAGTCGTTGCAGCACTAGTAATCGTGATTCCACGCTCTTTTTCCTGTTCCATCCAATCCATAGTTGCAGCGCCATCATGCACTTCACCCATCCGATGAAGAATTCCGGTATAAAAGAGAATCCGCTCGGTTGTTGTTGTTTTACCGGCATCGATGTGAGCCATGATTCCGATATTACGAGTTCGTTCTAATGGGTATATTCTTGCCATGGGTTTCTAATTCTTTTCTAATCCAATCATTCTATTTTAACTATCACTACCACTACCATTTGAAGTGAGCAAATGCTTTGTTGGCTTCTGCCATTTTATGTGTATCTTCTTTCTTTTTAACTGAACTACCTTCATTATTGGCAGCAGCCATCAATTCCGAAGCTAACTTTAACGACATTGATTTATCTTTTCGTACATTCGCATAAGTTATTAACCAGCGTATCGCAAGTGCAATGCTTCTATCGGGGCGCACTTCCGTTGGGATTTGATACGTTGCACCGCCAACACGGCGCGCCTTAATTTCCAGAACTGGTCTAACGTTATTCATCGCTTTTCTAAATACATCAAGTCCTTGGTTATCCTTGGAGCGTTCAGTTACGACATCAAATGCATCATAGACAATTTTCCTTGCCAAATGTTTCTTGCCCATTTTAAGTACGCTATTGATGAATCGTGCAACTAATACATCATTGTACTTAGGATCTGGAGATGTAATTCTTTTTGTAGCAGTTTTTTTTCTCATGTTGACACTTGTTTCGGTTTCTTTGCTCCATATTTTGACCTGCCTTGTTTTCTATCAGTCACGCCGGCAGCATCAAGTGTTCCGCGTATAATATGATAACGCACGCCTGGTAAATCCTTGACTCTACCACCGCGAATTAATACAATCGAGTGCTCTTGTAAATTATGACCTTCACCAGGTATGTACGCGGTTACTTCTATACTATTCGTCAAACGTACACGCGCAACCTTCCGAAGAGCCGAATTTGGTTTCTTCGGTGTGGTTGTATATACTCTAGTACAAACTCCCCTTTTCTGGGGAGAACCTTGGAGTGCTGGAGCTTTACTCTTCCAGGTTACATTTTCTCGACTAAATCGAATAAGCTGATTAATTGTGGGCAATTAAGCTAACTCCTGAAATTTAACAAAGTTTGTAAATATATGAAATTTTTCGCTATTTGTCAATTCTTTATTTTTCATTGGGTTGTTGCTTTTACTTTTTTCCTTTTTTTTCTCTTTTCGTCTGCTTCCTCAACAGGTCCAACTTCTATCTGAACGGCTTCTTCACCCGGTGTCACGATTACATTTTTAAATTTTTTCAGACCCGTTCCGGCTGGAATAAGATGCCCCATTATAACATTTTCTTTCAACCCTAAGAGATAGTCAACTTTGCCCTCGATAGCAGCATCAGTAAGAACCTTAGTTGTTTCCTGGAACGATGCAGCCGAGATAAAACTCTCTGTTGAAAGAGACGCTTGTGTAATACCCAATAATATTGGTTCCGCGGTTGCCGGTTCTGCATCGTGGTACTCGACAATCTTTTTACTTTTTTTCCGTAATTCGGTATTTACCTCTCGAACCTTTTTCTTTGAAATGATCTGACCATTCTTTAATTTCGAATCGCCCTTACTTGAAACGATAACCTGATCTTTTAAAAGTCCATTCTGTTCGTTTACGGATTGGATATCAACATAATTTTCTTCAAGAAAAAGTGTATCTCCAGGATCAATGATGCGAACTTTCTGCATCATTTGTCGAACGATGACCTCGACGTGCTTATCATTTATTTTTACACCTTGCATGCGATAAACTTCTTGGATTTCATTCACTAAATACTGTTGAACAGCACCGACACCTTTGATGCGAAGAATATCGTGCGGATCGATGGCACCATCTGATAAGCGTTCACCGGCTCGAATGACATCATTATCCTGAACGAGAACGTGTTTGCCAAGCGGGACCAAATAATGACGCTCGTCTAAGCCATCATGGCTTTTTACTATAATCTCTCTTGAACCACGTTTTTGTGGACCAAATTTAACAACACCATCTATTTCAGATACGATTGCAGGATCTGCCGGTCTTCTCGCTTCAAACAATTCTGTTACTCTCGGTAAACCACCGGTAATATCTCGTGTTTTACCGCTGTCTCGTGGTATTTTCACAAGAACTGTACCAGCCTGAACCGTCTCACCATCGTTGACTGATAGATGTGATCTTGTAGGAATGATGTAACTTCTGAATATTTTTCCACTCTCATCCTGAATAATCAACGAGGGGCTTAATGTCCGATCACGTGTATCAATGACAACCTTTTGAATATGTCCTGTCTGTTCATCCGGTTCTTCGCGGTAAGTGCTATTCTCTTTCAAGTCTTGATATTTTACGATACCTGTATGCTCGGATATAATCACAGCATTGTATGGATCCCATTCATAAATAATCTCTCCTCTTTTCACCTGTGTTCCATCTGGAATAAGTAATGTTGCTCCATAAGGAATATCATACTTAGTAAGTATTCGATTGTCGGAGTCAACTATATTTAGCACGCCACTTCTTCCAAGAACAATAAGCTTTGCATCAGAATCGGATTGCATCAAGAACTTAACACCATCGTATTTAACTTTTCCATCGAATTTGGAAATAATCTGTGATTGGGTTGCAATCAAGCTTGCAGTACCACCGGTATGGAATGTTCTTAGCGTCAATTGTGTCCCCGGTTCACCAATCGACTGAGCGGCAATAATGCCAACCGGTTCTCCTGGTTCAACTAATTTTGATGTTGTGAGATTGCGTCCGTAACATTTTGCACAAATACCACGCTCTGCTTCGCAAGCTAAGACTGAACGAATTTCTACAGCTTCAATAGAAGTATCGGCGATTGCAGTAGCTTTCTTTTCATCGATCACTTCAGCGGCTTTTACTAAAACATTCTTCGTCAATGGATCAACAACATTATGCACTGCAACGCGTCCTAAGATGCGCTCAGCTAATGGTTCTTTCACGTCCTCACCCTCTTTTAAAGCACCGGTGAGAACACCGCGAATTGTACCGCAGTCTTCTAATGAGACAATTGCATCCTGGGCGACATCAACCAAGCGGCGTGTCAGATATCCTGCATCTGCAGTTTTCAATGCTGTATCGGCAAGACCTTTTCTGGCACCGTGTGTCGATATGAAGTATTCCAGAATGGATAATCCTTCACGGAAATTCGCGATGATGGGATTTTCGATCAATTCCCCCGTGGCACCCGACATACTTTTTTGCGGTTTCGCCATAAGTCCGCGCATACCAGCAAGTTGGCGAACCTGTTCCTTTGATCCTCTTGCTCCTGAATCGACCATCATATAGAGAGAGTTGAATCCATCACGGTCGTGCTGCATGGCATCAAACAACCGCTCAGCGACTTTATTCGTTGTCCTTGTCCAGATATCGATCACTTTATTATAACGCTCCCCATTGGTTATAAATCCGCGGTAATATTGATTCTGAACATTATCAACATCTTTCAGGGCTTTAGCAATCACTTCGTCCTTTTCTTTGGGGATGATAACATCACCCACACTCACCGACAATCCACTTTCGGTTGCATATCTAAATCCAATATCTTTTAAGTTATCAAGAAATTCAGCAGTGCGAAGATTGCCACAAATCCTGAATGCAACCTGAACAATTTGTACCATACGTTTTTTATTTAACAATTCATTAATGAACCCAAGCTCTTTAGGAACTATCAAATTAAAGATAACCCGCCCTGTGGTTGTTTCGATTTTCTCTCCATTAATTCTGACTTTGATACGGGCATGTAAACCTAATTTGCCAGAATTATGTGCGATGATTACCTCATCTGGTGATGAGAATATTTTCCCCTCACCAAGATCATTTGTTTTTGATTTTGTTAGATAATAACATCCCAACACTTGATCTTGTGTTGGATGAACAATTGGCAAACCGCTTGACGGTGAAAGAATGTTATGACTCGACAGCATCAAGATTCGAGCTTCTAGCTGAGAATCATATGAAAGAGGAATGTGAACCGCCATCTGATCACCATCGAAGTCGGCATTGAAGGCAGTACATACCATCGGATGAATCTGGATCGCTTTCCCTTCCACAAGCACGGGTTGGAATGCCTGAATACCTAAACGATGAAGTGTTGGTGCACGGTTGAGAAGTACCGGATGCCCATCGATTATGTTTTCGAGGATTTCCCATACTTCCTGTCCCTTTTTATCGACCATCTTCTTCGCACTCTTCACCGTTTTAACGAGTCCTCGCTCGATAAGCTTTCGGATAATAAACGGCTTGAACAGTTCGACAGCCATATCTTTCGGAAGACCGCATTCATGTAATTTTAATTCAGGTCCAACAACAATTACAGATCGCCCGGAATAATCTACACGCTTACCAAGTAGGTTTTGTCGGAAACGGCCTTGTTTCCCTTTAAGCATATCAGAGAGAGACTTCAGCGCCCGATTATTATCAGACCGAACTGCATTAGCTTTTCGTGAATTATCGAATAATGAATCCACCGCTTCCTGAAGCATTCGCTTTTCGTTTCGCAAGATTACTTCAGGCGCTTTGATTTCAATTAACCGTTTCAAACGGTTATTTCGAATAATGACCCTGCGATAAAGATCATTCAAATCAGAAGTGGCAAATCTGCCACCCTCTAATGGCACTAAAGGACGCAGCTCGGGTGGAATAACCGGAACAACATCCAGTACCATCCATTCAGGTTTGTTCAGAGGTCTTTCCTCACGCTCACGGAATGCTTCGATAACTGCAAGTCTCTTTAGCAATTCTTGTTTTCGTTGGAAAGATGGTTCAGTTTTAACCTCTACACGCAATGCTACGGCTAGTGGCTCAATATCAACTCTCCTCAACAAATCTTTGATTGCTTCTCCGCCGATCTTTGCAATAAACTTTTTTTCATCATTATCTTCGAGATATTGATTTTTCTCTGGTAACGATGCGAGTACATCATAGTATTGTTCCTCAGATAGCAAATTCATTTTTTGCAGCCCTGTTGGACCCGGCTGAATAACAACATACGATTCGTAATAAATCACTTTCTCCAGGTCTTTGTTGCTTAAACCTAAAATGTTACCGATCTTTGACGGTGTGGAACGGAAATACCAGATATGAATGATAGGCACTGCCAGCGATATATGACCCATCCGCTCGCGGCGGACACTTTTTTGGGTTACCTCTACACCGCATCGATCACAAATGATTCCTTTATAACGGATACGTTTGTATTTCCCGCAGTGACATTCCCAGTCGCGCACAGGACCAAAAATTTTCTCACAGAATAAGCCATCTTTCTCTGGACGGAATGATCTATAGTTGACCGTTTCTGGTTTGGTAACTTCACCATGCGATCTGGACAATATCAAGTCGGACGATGCAAGAGTGATCGTTATCTTAGAAAAATTTTTCTTTATGATATTTTCGTGTGATGTATAAGCCATTGATAGTTCTCCAGTCTCTGTTTATTCTATCTTTATATCCAAACCTAAACCCATTAATTCACGCACAAGTACATTGAACGATTCAGGAACGTTCGGTTCGGGCAGATTATCACCCTTAACAATCGATTCATACAATTTTGCCCGTCCATACACATCATCGCTTTTTACGGTTAAAATTTCCTGCAGCGTGTGTGCAGCACCATACGCTTCAAGTGCCCACACTTCCATCTCGCCGAATCGTTGACCACCAAACTGGGCTTTTCCGCCAAGCGGCTGCTGAGTGATCAGAGAGTATGGACCAATAGAACGAGCATGAATCTTATCATCAACCAGGTGAGACAATTTCATCATATATATAAATCCGATCGTCACTTCCTGATCGAATGGTTTCCCCGTTCGTCCGTCATACAATAATGCTTGCGATTTATTATTCAATCCGGCTTTATCCAGCTCCGTTTGAACATCTTCCCACGTTGCGCCATCGAATATAGGTGAGGAATATTTCCGACCAAGTTTCTTACCAGCCCAGCCAAGTGCAGTTTCGAATAACTGTCCTAAATTCATACGGGATGGAACACCAAGCGGATTCAGTACAATATCGACTGGTGTACCATCAGTCATAAAGGGCATATCCTCTTGTGGCACAACTTTAGCAACAACCCCTTTATTACCGTGCCGACCAGCCATCTTATCACCGACAGAAAGCTTCCGCTTTTTGGCAACGTATACTTTAGCAAGCTGAACAATTCCCGAGGGAAGCTCATCGCCAAGCATGATCTTTGTCTTTTCATGCTTGTAGCTCTCCATGATATCATTTTGCTTCTGGAAAAAATTCTCATAAATTTTTGTGATCATGGCATTCTTTTTCTTATCCTCTACCCACTCAGCTTTGTAATCAAGCTTGTCAAAATTTGGTGAGTCAAGGAATGTTTCCGTTTTAAGTTGCGTACCGGCACGAAGTATAACGTCTCCATCAACATTCCGAATACTGAGAGATCTTTCGTTTTCAAGCAATAAACCTAACTTCCTTGCTAATCTTTCAAGGTTATCTTGTAGCCCCTTTTTCTCTGCTTTCTCGAGTTGCTCTCCGAGTCGTTTATCTTCTTTTTTCGATTCGGAATCTTTTTTCTTCCTGCTGAATAATTTTGTTGCCATAACGATACCTTTCATCCCAGGCGGTGCTCTCAATGAGGCATCCTTAACATCACCAGCTTTTTCACCAAAGATTGCTTTGAGTAATTTTTCTTCGGGTGTGGATTCGGTTTCACCCTTCGGTGTAATTTTACCGATGAGAATATCTCCTTCCACAACATCGGCACCTACTCGGATAACACCATTCTCATCCAAATCTTTAACGGCATCTTCGCTAACATTTGGAATTTCACGCGTTAACTCTTCTTCACCTCGTCTTGTATCACGAACCTGCAGATCGAACTCATCGATGTGAAGCGATGTGAAAGTATCTTCAGCCACCAGACGCTCATTTAATACAATGGCGTCTTCGAAGTTATAGCCCCTCCAGGGCATAAAAGCCACAAGTACATTTCTTCCGAGGGCTAACTCGCCTTTATCAGTAGCACACCCATCAGCGAGGATATCACCTCGTTTAACCTTCTGTCCAGGTTTCACAATTGCCCGTTGATTAATCGATGTATCCTGATTTGTACGGAAAAATTTTACAAGTTTATATTCAACCCGCGTTTTATCTTCAAAACTGACGAGAACTTCCATGCTCGATTCATCAATATCATAATTTACTATGATGACGTTGGAATCGACAAATTCGACCACACCATTTCTCTCTGCAACAATCATTGTCCGAGCATCACGTGCAATTTTTTCTTCCAAGCCCGTACCAACAATCGGTGTTTCCGGGCGAAGAAGCGGTACAGCCTGGCGTTGCATGTTTGAACCCATTAACGCGCGGTTCGCATCGTCGTGTTCAAGAAATGGAATTAATGCTGCGGCGGCACTTACGATCTGATTTGGTGCCACATCCAAATACTGAACTTCTTCAGGTTTTAACAGTGGATAATCGCTTTGGAATCTTGCTTTTAAACGGTCGGTACGGAATTCCCCGTTTTCATCAATATCCGTGTTTGTTTGAGCAATCGAACAAACGTCCTCCTTCTCAGCAGTCATGTATTCGATTTCCTCGGTTGCTCTGCCATTCTTCATTTTTCGATATGGTGTTTCGATAAAACCGAATTCATTTACCCGCGAGTGCATACACAAGGATGAGATCAAACCGATGTTCGGACCTTCCGGAGTTTCAATCGGACAGAGACGACCGTAGTGCGTATAATGTACGTCACGAACCTCGAAACCTGCACGTTCGCGCGTTAGTCCGCCCGGACCGAGAGCAGACATACGCCGTTTGTGTGTAATTTCAGCTAATGGATTTGTCTGATCCATAAATTGGGATAGCTGATTGGTACCAAAGAATGCATTGATGACACTTGTGATTGTTCGAGCGTTTACTAAATCCTGTGGAGCCAATCTTTCTGGATCGCGAAGACTTAATCGTTCTCTGATAGTTCTAGCCATCCTCGCAAGACCTATATTAAACTGCTGACCTATTTGTTCACCAACTGTTCGAACCCGTCGGTTTCCAAGGTGATCAATATCATCCACTGTCTTTTTCCCTTGCTGCATATCGAGCAGGTAATTGATGATAGCTATGATGTCGTCCTTCGTTAGCGTTGTTGTTGTGCCCGGAATCTTCAGATTGAGCTTTGCATTCATCCGATAGCGGCCAACATTGCCAAGGTCGTATCGCTTTTCATTAAAGAATAAGCGCTCGAATAAATTCCTCGCAGTATCTAAGTTGGGTGCTTCACCTGATCGCAATTGCTGATAGATTGCATTTAATGCCTCTTCGTCGGTCCGAGCGGTGTCCTTCTTAATCGTATTCGCAATTACCGAACTTTCCCCAACGCCTTCATATTTAAGGAAACGAATTTTCTTTATCTCTGATTTTTTTACCTTCTTCATTAAATCTTCATTAAAGATTGAATCCTTGTTGATAAAGATTTCACCTGTCTTTTTGTCTACAACATCACTACATACAATTCTTCCTACGTAATCTTTAAGATTGACTTTATGTGGATCAACTTCTTCAACAAGATTGAAGAGGTGCAATATCTCATCATCAGAAGAATATCCAAGAGCGCGTAATAATGTGGTCACGGGAAATTTCTTTTTACGATCGATATACACATACATTACGTTGCTGATATCTGTAGTAAACTCAACCCACGAGCCACGGAATGGTATGATTCGTGCAGAATAAATCGACATCCCATTTGGGTGAACTGATTCATCGAAGAATACACCTGGTGAACGGTGTAGCTGACTGACAACAACACGCTCAGCACCGTTAATGATAAATGTTCCGCGATGTGTCATCATTGGTAGATTACCAAGATAAACTTCTTGCTCGAGTGTATCTACGTAACTTTTTCCGTCTTCAGCTTTTGTCGATAGACGTAGCTTTGCTTTTAATGGAACTGCAAAAGTCAAACCGCGTTCCTGGCATTCGATTACGGAATATTTCGGTTTCTCAACATAATACTCGACAAACTCGAGGAAATAATTTTCTCGTGCATCGGTTATTGGGAAACTCAAAAGGAAAATCTTCTGTAATCCTTTATTTTGCCGTTTCTCTGGAGGAACAGTTACCTGTAAAAAACTTTCCCATGATTCTAGTTGAACGTTTAACAGATCAGGATATTCAACAATCTGGGGAATCTTCGAGAAACTTATTCTTTCGTTCCTATGATGTGCTTGATTTTTCAAGGGTCTCACCTCAAATACAATGATTTTTATTTAAATTTTATTCAAACAAATTTGCCTACAAAATAAAAATAGCAAGCCGGTAACCAATATTTCTATTGGTTACCGGTGAATAACTTAGCTTTATTAAGTAAAATCAAAAATAAAACTTTAAAATATTTTGATCACTTCAATTCTACTGTAGCACCAGCTTCTTCAAGTTCTTTCTTCAGCTTATCAGCTTCATCTTTGCTGACATTTTCCTTAACGTTTTTCGGCGCACCATCAACTAAATCTTTTGCTTCCTTCAAACCAAGACCTGTTGCCGCACGAACAACTTTAATGACGTTGATCTTCTGGGCGCCAACTGCTTTCAACAGAACGGTGAATTCTGTCTGAGCTTCGGCTGCAGCTGGTGCTGCCGCTGCTGATGCCATTGCACCCATCATTACCGGTGCAGCCGCTGTAACGCCAAATTTTTCCTCAAGTGCTTTCTTTAATTCTGATGCTTCTAGAAGTGTTAACTTTTCAATTTTTTCAACTATTTCTTGAACTACTGACATTGATTATCTCCTTTTTCTAATAAAGTTATTTTTTTACGCTGCTTTCTTTTTTTCAATTGCGTCGATGATATTAACAAGATCGCGAGTGACGGCACCAATTGCACCAACAATTCCATATATTGGAGCTTGAATACTTCCAAGAATTCCGGCAATCAATTCTTTGCGCGAAGGTAGTTTGGCAATTTGATCGAGCTGGGACCCGTCAAATACTTGCTTTTCGAGAACGCAAACTTTTAACTTCAGCTTTTTATGTTTGTCGTGGAATTTCTTGATGATCTTCGCTGGTGCTACCGGATCATCGTACCCGAATGCTATCGCCGTATGGCCGAAAAGTTTATCTATTACCTTATCGTATCCAGTAATGCTTTCGAGTGCTTTTCGAGCAAGAGTGTTTTTCACTACACGATAATCGACATTCACTTTACGGAATTCACGACGAAGCTCAGTTACTTGCTCTACCGTTATCCCGGTGAAGTCGGCGAAATACATCCCTTTCGCTCGCTCGATCTTTTCTTTCACCTCTGCAATGATCTGTTCTTTTTCAGAACGTTTCATGTTTTCCTCGTTATTTAGTATTCATCATCTGAGAAGCTCCCGTCCGGTGACGAGACAGATGATGGTTGATATTTTTTGAGTGCGTAATTTTCCATACTTAATGTGATACAATGACATTTCTATCGATGTGAACACCCGGACCCATTGTACTTGAAAGTGCTATACTCTTAATATATTGTCCTTTTGCCGTCGCAGGTTTCAATCGCATCACTGTGCCTAAGAATGCGTTAACATTATCGATTAACTTTTGGTTCTCGAAATTAACTTTACCGATAGTCGTGTGAAGAATTCCGGCTTTATCGACTCGAAATTCTATTTTACCTGCTTTAACTTCCTTAACGGCTTTTGCGATATCAATCGTGACGGTTCCACTTTTGGGATTTGGCATGAGTCCACGAGGACCTAAAACCTTTCCAAGTTTGCCAACATCACCCATGACATCGGGTGTAGCTATGATGACATCAATATCAGCCCAACCTTGTTGAATCTTCTGGATATAATCCTGAAATCCAACATGATCGGCTCCGGCTGCTTTCGCCTCTTCATCCTTAGGCGGTTTGGCAATTACCAATACCCTGACTTCTTTTCCGATTCCGTGTGGAAGTGATACTGTACCTCGCACAGCTTGATCGGCTTTTTTCGGATCGACTCCAAGCCGGACAGCGACATCAACTGCTTCAGTGAATTTTGCTGATGCCATTTCTTTTACGCGGGCAATTGCATCTTCGATTGAATATGTTTTAGTTTGATCGATTTTCTTTAAAACTGTTTTATATCTCTTACTACGTTTCATTAGTTGTTCCTTATAATTGTGGTACAAGCGTCCCGCGCCGAGCGAGACTTCCACTACAAAAATTAATCTTCTACAGTTATTCCCATACTGCGAGCCGTGCCGGCAATCATCGCCATGGCAGCTTCAACATCATTCGCATTTAAATCAGGCATTTTCAATTCTGCAATTTCTTTGACCTGCTGCTTTGTCACTTTACCAATTTTTGTTCGATTCGGTTCACCTGATCCTTTTTCTACCTTCGCTGCTTTCGCTAAAAGTACAGATGCAGGAGGCGTCTTGGTGATGAATGTGAAAGACTTGTCGGAATAAACAGTAATAACTACCGGAATAATTAATCCTTGTTTATCCTGCGTCTTTGCATTAAATTTCTTACAGAATTCCATAATGTTCACACCTTTTTGACCTAGGGCTGGTCCTATGGGTGGTGCAGGTGTAGCTTGACCTGCTGGGATCTGTAACTTAATAAAACCTACAACTTTCTTCATAATACTTTATCCACTTTAAATAATAATTATTTTTCTATTTCGACCTGATTGAAATCGAGCTCGACCGGGGTTTTTCGACCAAAAATGCTGACCATAACTTTTAATTTCATTTTTTCTTCGTTTACATCTTGAACGATACCTGTAAAATTATTGAAAGGTCCGTCGATTATCTTCACAGGCTCTCCGAGATGAAAAGGTATGGCCATCACTTCAACATCTTTCCGTTCTTCCATGCGTCCGATCAGTCGCTTCACTTCATCATTATGGAGCGGAGCCGGCTCACCCCGCGGTCCAACAAAACTGATCACTGCAGGCGTGGAAAGAATTAGATGCTTGGTTTCTTTATCAAGAATTCCTTCGATTAGAATATAACCGGGGAAAAAAGTTTTTGTCTTACTTTTTTTCTTTCCTTCTTTTATTTCAAAAATCTTTTCAGAAGGAACAAGCACCGAGGTGATACGTTCTTCCAAATGTGACAGCTTGATTTCGCGCTCAAGATGAAATTTCACTTTATTCTCGTGACCAGAATAGGTGCGAATAGCGTACCAGCGTTTTTGTATTATTTGTTCCTTCACCATCGAACCTTTAGAGAATCGCTTTCATAATATTACTCACTACCCAATCAACACCAAAAATAAATGTTGCAATGACACCACAAACAACCAAAACAATCATAGTCGATTCGCGTAATTCATCACGACTAGGCCAAGTAACTTTTTTCATTTCCTTTACCGTGCCGGTAATAAATGCAATTATTTTTTCTTTCATCTTTTTCCTTCTCAATTTCGTTAGTTAAAAGACCGAGCACGTCAGGAGGGAGTCGAACCCCCAACCTGCGGTTTTGGAGACCGCTGCTCTAGCCAATTGAGCTACTGACGTATAATAAACTCACTTCGTTTCTTTGTGTTGAGTATGCTTATTACACCAAGGGCAGAATTTTTTATACTCTACCCTGCCCGATTGTTTCTTTTTATTTTTTGTTGTCGTGTAGTTCCGACGTTTGCAGTCGGTACATTCTAATGTGATTATATCACGCATAAAATAAACTCCATAATTAATTTCTTTAGCGAGCTTGCGATCGGGATTGAACCGATGACCTCATCCTTACCAAGGATGTGCTCTACCAACTGAGCTACGCAAGCAATGCATAATCTCGCGAGAGAGCGGGAGACGGGACTCGGACCCGCGACCAACAGCTTGGAAGGCTGTGACTCTACCAACTGAGTTACTCCCGCATAATACAATATGTGTCATCAAGTCAACTTTGTCTGTACATTACCAAAATGTCCAAACCGAAACTAATACTTCATCCCGTCTTGGAATCGATATTTAATCCTGCTTAAAGAGCAACCACTATCAAGTTCGCATCCGTGGGCAGGGGGGGATTCGAACCTCCGAAGGCATAAGCCGACAGATTTACAGTCTGTTGCAGTTGACCGCTTTGCTACCTGCCCGTAATTGTTTCGAGCTGGCGGTCGGATTTGAACCAACGACCTGCTGATTACAAATCAGCTGCTCTACCAGCTGAGCTACGCCAGCGCTCAATATTATATTGATGGAAAATTTCTATCAACTCAATTTCATCCGCAAGTGTTCATATCGCTATTACGATTATCTTATCAGAAATTTGCTCCATACACAAAAAAAATGTTGATAAAACATGAATTGAAGCATCAGTAAAACCATTCGCCGGACTATGCGACTGGAACGATTCTTAACCCCAATAAAAATAAAAACCCTTAATATCGTCAATAATTGAGGGTTTTTATAGAAAATTATTTGATTTTTGTAATTGAACGCGAACCGGTAAATTAAACAAGTTTATAAATATAATATTTTTTTACTTAATGTCAAACAATTTTAATGCCATTTGTTAATTTTATTTATAGTTGCTTGAACTGTTTTTACCTCGTTAATTGATCCTTCAGATGGATCGCTTGTTCATAATTGGGCTGGATTTGAATCGCTTTATCTAAATATAATAACGCATTATCCTTTCTCCCCAACATATTCAAGTAGATTGCATTGTTCATATATGCTTGTGCATATAATGATTTGATACCATCAACATAAATATTGTTTATCTTTGGCTCACGAAAATTAATTTCCATTTGTGGGATCTCGTGAAGAATATTATCATTATATAAACGAAATGCCAATCCCGAGGGAACTCGGTTATAATCTCGAGTGTATTTTTGCTCGATCTCTTGTGTTGTGTAAATTGGTCGGGTTGAATAATTCTTTTCGATAATACTTTTTATCACTCTCTCGTAGTAATATTCAATCACGTTTGGATCAAATGGTTTATTATGTTCGAATTTATACAACTCTTTTAAAAATTCCTGAATTTCTTTTTTAGACCGCTCAACAAGCCAAGGATAACGATTGGATAATTGAACATAATACCATGACCGCCTTAATAACTCTTTATCAATCACGACGACATCGGGACGAAATTTTTCCACGATTTGTAAATAATAAGCTGCTGAAACAAAATAATCCCATTGATAGCAGATAATAATTCCTTCCGAATCAATATACTTTAGCATATTCCTTGTATAATCCTCAACAATAAAATTCTTACTCTCATCAACCTGATTATAATGAGAGAAAATAGGAATGAAGGAAGATATTATAATTATTAGCGCCACAATAATTGCCGTACGTAAATTTTTAATATAACTTACTACCTTCGAAGCACCAGCTCCAACCCACAATGCAATTGTGAGATATGCAAGTAAAAAGTATGAATCAATATCATGGATATCGTAATTAATTGAATAAAAAATACAACCGAAGAAAAGAAATAATGTAAAAATAATAACAACTTTTCTGTATTTAAACAAAGATACTACACCAATGACTGCAAATGCGACTGGAAAATATGCGAATTCATCCCCAAGAGAATTAATAAAATAATTGAATTGTTTCACGGCACTTTCTGTCGAAGCAAATATCCATGTTCGATAAACTCGACCACTGAAGTGCCAAAAAAATCGCTCAAAGTCTACAGGGTTTCCCCAGTTAAAAATCGGTTGTTGCGAACCACGGAGCGGCAGGTACAGGTATACTGAAAATCCAACAATAAAAGGTATAATTAACCATAAAAGTAACTCCCATGCTCTGCGCGTAAATCCATGCAAATAGAAATATAAATAAATAAATGCAGGAGCTAGCAATATAGTTGTCATATGATTTGTGAACGACAACCCAAGCACAAAAGCAAAACAAAACCAGCAACGTGAAACCGCTTTGTTGCCGCTGTTGCTTTTCTGTGAGATTAATTCTGATTGAACCGCTTTTGTAAACAGCAATAAAATCAGGGAAAGAAAAAACACATGAAGCGAATAAACTTCGATTGATAAAGCTTGAGACCAGTAAGTCTCAGAAAATCCCAGTATTAGTGTAGCGAATGCCGAAGGTATGAATATTTGCAATAGTTGCACACTGCTGAGATTCTCGTTTTTATCAACAAATCTTTTTCTATCTTTAAAGAAAAATTCACTCAGGAAAAATATTATAAACCTGAAGAAAAAAAACAATCCCGCAGCACAGAAAAATGCTGCCATCAAATTCAATTGATAGATCGGCCGCAAGCCAAGTGGAAGATGGACAAAAAGCCATCCTACTATCGAAAATAAAGGATAACCGGTTGGATGCGCGATACCTAAAGTACATGCAACGGCACTAAGTTCCCCACTATCAATAAAGTTGACAGTTGGACAAAGTGTGAAGTAATAGACAAAAAATGCAATTACTGAAATTAACGCTCCGATTGAGTATTCAAATCGGCGCCATGAAATGTTGAATGACATAATATATCAAGAGAATATAATTAGATAATCCAAGAAAATCATAATCGGTTACGATAATACAAATAATCAGTTATGATTTTAAATCTGTCCCTCCGCATGATAAGAGCTTCTTACCAGCGGTCCTGACTCTACATGTTCGAATCCCATTTGAAGACCCGTTTCTTTCAATATCTTGAATTCATCAGGATGAACAAAACGGTCAACCGGTAAGTGTTCTTTAGTTGGCTGGAGATACTGACCGAGAGTGAGGATATCGCAATTGATATTACGCAGTTCTTCCATTACCTCAACTACTTCGTCCGTTAGTTCACCGATGCCGAGCATCAATCCGGTTTTGGTTTTGAATCCTCGTAACTCTGCTCGATTGAGTATTTTAAGTGAGCGTTGATAATCAGCTTGTGGACGGACGATGGAATATAGACGCGGAACAGTTTCAACGTTATGGTTGAGAACATCCGGGAAAGCATCAAGCACAATGTTTAATGCAAATTCATCACCTTTGAAATCTGGGATGAGAACTTCCACTATAGTGTCAGGTGTTATTGTTCTAATCTGTCGGATTGTTTCAGCAAAAATTTGTGCGCCACCGTCATAAAGTTCATCACGATTTACCGACGTAATTACCGCATGCCGGACACCGAGCAGCTTCACGGCTTCTGCTACACGATATGGTTCTTCCGCATCAAACTTATTGGGCTTACCGGTTTTCACTGCACAGAATCCACAGTTCCGTGTACAGATATCCCCGAGGATCATGAAAGTTGCGGTACCGTGATCCCAACACTCGCCCATGTTCGGGCATCGAGCTTCTTCACATACCGTATGAAGTTTACGTATGTCAATAATTTTCTTCAGTCGTGCGTAATTCTCACCTGCTGGTACACGAGCTTTTAGCCATTCTGGTCGCCTTAGCAGTTTCGATTTATTTTCTTCTATGTCAAATCGCATCGGTAAATTCTAATTTCTAATTCATGTTTTTTCGGATTATCCATTTCAAATTTTGAGATTGTATAGTATATCAGATTTAGTATTTCGAATTTATTACAGTACTTTCTCCGGATCGTAGTTTTCTAATAATTTACAAATTGTTTCGAGGAATGTTCCTCCTAACGCACCATCCACGATACGATGATCGAACGCAAGTGTTAAATGAGCAATCGAACGAATAGCTATCGCATCATCTCCGCTAGAGGCGGATCCGCCTCCGATGGAAATTACCACTGGGCGTTTCTTCACTGCACCTGTGCCGAGAATCCCAACTTGCGGTTGGTTGATAATTGGTATTCCAATCAAGGTATTGAACACTCCAAAATTCGTAATTGTGAACGTGCCTCCTTCAATTTCGCTTGGAAGGAGTTTCCTCGACCGTGCACGTGTTGCAAGATCATTTAGTGAGCGCGCAAGTCCAACAAAATTTTTCTCATCTGCATTCTTGATTACTGGCACTATCAAGCCATTCTCCGCAGCAACCGCAATTCCCAAGTTCACAAATTTCTTCACGATAATCTTATCACCATCGACTGATGAATTAACCAAAGGAAATTGTTTCAATGTTTTTATTACTACATCACAGACAAATGGAGTATATGTAAGCTTGAAACCTTCCCTCTTCTCGAACGCGCCGGCATTCTTTCGTCGTGCTTTATCCACATTGGTCATATCGCATTCGTGAACTGCCCAAACATGGGGAGAGGTGTGAACACTTTTTACCATGTGTTCCGACATTTTTGCGATTACATTACTCATCTGCAATATTTCATATTGGGATGTCGGATATTTCTGGACAAGCTCACCACTATCAATATGCTTAAGCGTGGTTTCCACATGAGGTACACCAACCATGGGAGGTTGTGTTGGGATCGATGGCTGGGAACTGACACCCGCTTTCCGAGTTTGAACATAAGCAATAATATCTCTCTTCGTTACTCTTCCACCATCACCTGAACCAGAAAGGTGCTCAAGTTCTGCTAGTGTGATCCCTTCTTCTTTCGCAATACTCAAAACAAGCGGTGAATAAAATCGACCGGGGATCGGTATAACCTTAGTAGATTGTTTAATTGGCTGAACAGGTGATACTTTTACTTGTCTATCAGATTTTTGGACTTCTTCTGGAGTTGCAGGTTTTGGTGCTTTCTCGGTCATCACTGATGATTCATCAGTTTCAATCTCGGCAATCACCGTGCGTACAGCAACTGTTTTCTGTTCATCGAATAATAATTTTATTATGACCCCAGACGTTGGAGATGGAATTTCTGAGTCCACTTTATCCGTACTTATTTCAAGGAGTGTTTCATCTCTCTTAACTTTGTCGCCGGGCTTCTTATGCCACCTAATAATCGTACCTTCGGTAAGACTTTCACCTAACTGCGGCATTACAACTTCGACTTTGGACATGTTATCCTTCTAATTTATTGGTTCACAATTTTTCAGAAAATATCTTTGTGTTCATTGCGAGATTATTTTTCTCACAAAGCAACCAAAGAACGTTAAGGGTAAAACTAAAATTCATTCAATTCCTGAAGTGAACTTACAATATCCGCCGTTTGCGGCAGCATTGCATTTTCAAGTGTTGGTCCGTACGGGACATGACAATCCTTCGCTGCCACTCGTTTGATCGGTGCATCGAGTCGCGTGAACGCTTCATCGGCGATTATTGCCGCTATCTCTGCACCAAAACCTCCGGTCAAAGTGTCTTCATGAACGATTAGAACTTTTCCAGTCTTTCTAACTGACCGCAATATTGCATCTGTGTCAAGTGGATTCAAGGTTCGAAGATCAATAACTTCAATATTAAGTCCTTCCTCCTCCATTTTACGCGCAGCTTCAAGCGAGCGTGAAACCATCATCCCCCAGGTAATTATAGTAATATCATCACCGGCTCTGACAGTTTTCGCTAATCCAAATGGAAGCATATAGTCGGAGGTCGGTTCTGGAGATGCAGCAAAACTTGCACGATATAATCCTTTGTGTTCGCAGAAGATTACAGGATCGTCAGATCGACAAGCAGTTTTAAGCAATCCTTTTGCATCCGCTGCATTCGATGGCATCACAATCCGAAGTCCCGGAACGTGTGTAAAGAAACCATCGACCGATTGACTATGATACAATCCACCGTGTATATACCCACCGACTGCAACACGTACAACCATCGGACAAGACCATTCATTATTAGAACGGAAACGCATCATCGCTACTTCATCACGCAGCTGCATAAATGCGGGCCAAATATAATCTCCGAATTGAATCTCCACAACGGGCTTGTATCCGCGGACTGCAAGTCCAAATGCTGTACCAATAATACTCGCTTCTGCAAGAGGTGAGTTGAATACGCGCTCCCAACCAAATATTTTTGTCAACCCTTTAGTTGCTGAGAATACTCCACCTTTCTCGCCGCCAACATCTTCACCATAAATCAACATTTTGGGATTTAGCTCTAACTCTTCTGCAAGCGCATGATTGATCGCATCGACCAGAACAATCTTATCCCCGGTATGTTCCGGCTCGATGAATCCGTCTTTTTTAACAACACTATTCACCGAATAAACATGCTTTAACAGATTCGCCGGATCTTGCTGTGGTTCTTGTTCAACAACATCCGCAGCATCATTAATCTGCTTTTGGATTTCGATTTGGATTTCTTTGATATTTTCTATCGTTGCAATCTTGTTGGAAACAATATACTCTTCGAAACGAGGAATTGGGTCACGTTCACGATCACGAGCTAAATCTTCTTCACTTCGATATTTCCGCTGATCATCGGAGGATGAATGAGGAAGTAGGCGAACGGTATTTGCGAGGATCAAACTCGGTCCTTTTCCACGACGAGCATTCTCAACGGCATCCTTTGCAACTTCATATGATTCAATGAAATTACATCCATCAACTTCATAGCGATTAAGCCCTTCATAACCTTTAACGAGATGATAAACTGAGGGTGCAGCAGTCTGCTCTTTCTTCGTTACCGATATCGCATACTTGTTATCCTCGATAACGAACAGCACCGGCAGTTTCTCTCGCGATGCCCAGTTAACAGCTTCATGAAACTCACCTTGACTTGTAGAACCTTCACCGGAAGAAACATAAACAACTTCATCTTTTCCATCCTTAACATTCGCAAGTGCAGTTCCCACTGCTTGTAGATATTGCATCCCTGTTGTACTTGATTGCGCGGGTATACGCAAGTTCTTGTGTCCATAATTGAATGGCATTGAAAATCCGCCGCTGCTCGGTCCGCTTGCTCGGTGCATCGCTTCTGCAAGAACTTCCTTTACACTATATCCCATACTAAGCACAAATGCAAGATCACGATAATATGGATACGACCAATCATAACCGGGCTTCAACACAAATGCAGTCGCAACCTGTATCGCTTCATGTCCCGAGCCGCCGATGTGAAAGAATATTTTCCCCTGTTTAAGAAGAATAAGAACTTTATCATCAGTCTTCCGTGCAGTATACATAAAACGATATGCATCGAGCATTCGCTCTTTTGAAAGATCGATCTTCTTTATTTTTTGATTTTGTTCTGCTATTACTTTTGGCATTCCACATTTTCAATTGTTAACTGATTTATGAATTTTAAAAACACTTCTTTGTCCGTTTCCAAAATCCGGACATCGAATACATCGCTGAAATGTGTTAATACTGAATTTGAAACATCTTGCACCGATATAGCGTTCCCGAGTATTTTCTGTATAGACGTGATACCTTTATGAAAAATTCCACAAGGAATTATCCTGTCGAAATACGAAAGGTCAGTATTTATGTTTAGTGCAAATCCATGCATCGTAATCCAGCGGCTAATTTTTACTCCAATAGCAGCGATTTTTTCATGATCCACCCAGACACCTGTGAATTTTTCTTCCCTGTGTGCTTTAATTCCAAAATCAACAAGCGAGCGGATTATAACTTCCTCCAGATCTCGAAGATAACGATGAATATCGAGGTAGTAATTATTCAAATCAAGAATCGGATATACTACAAGCTGCCCCGGTCCATGATAGGTTATATCCCCACCACGGTCGGTAGGATAAACTTCTGCACCAGTAGATTTCAGCTCAGCATCGTTTGCAAGAAGATGGGCATCTTCGCTGCTCTTACCGAGCGTGTAAACATGATTGTGCTCTGTTAACAAAAGGATATCATGGATTTTACCGCTTACTCTCAACTCGAAAATCTTCCGCTGCAAATCCCACGCGGATTTGTAGTTAGTGAGACCGAGAGGTATTACCTGAATTTGCCTCATTAATGTATGAACTTCTTACGGTGCTCGGCGAGATGCTCTGTAATTCGTTGATTCGCTTGTTCACCAGGATTTATTACTACTTCCCTCGCATAAGCAACTCTAAAGTCATCTTCAGTCATTAAACCTTTTTCTTCTAATACTTTCTTCATCGCACGAAACTGGATGTAGAGTTCTTCGATTGCAAGCATATCATCCGAAGATTTTACGGTTTCATTTTTCATCTGTATTCCCTTTCATTTATCAATAATCCTGAAATACCACTCGCATGCCCAAACCTGTAAGTACTTGAATGACCTTGCGTAGTAACGATGAAATAAAAATCTTTCGTTACGAATAAACAGGAACCCGAATGTATTTTTCCACCTTATTGTTTTTTATTTTCCTCAAAATCTTCGAAGTCGCTTCCGATGAATATACACGCTCACCACAATTATCACACTCAAGATGCTCGATATTTTTGACTACAACGAGTTTTTCTTGATAAAAGAATTCAACGTCACTTCGTCTATTCTTCATAATATCTCGACATACTTTGCAAATCATTTGCTTTTCCTTTTTCTAAAGTTTATCCATTCCCGATTGCTCGGTTCATATGCTGTGATAACCCAGAATGGGTCTGAGTAGGAAACTAACAGATGAATCGGACGATTCATCCTGGTGAATCCAAATATTAAACAACTTGGTCCATATTTAACACGCGGATATTCCTCGATGACCTCACCCGATTCAATCGCTTCCCTGATGTCTGACGTATTGATATCGCGATCAATCATCTTTTGGATTGCATGATATGTATAACAATTTTTTTTCTTTACAGCTTTTTTTATCTTCTCAATATCCATTTAGCTCAATCAATATAGTGATCTAAATCGCCCGAAGACCCCAGAGGGATTCCTTTTGAACATACCTTCGGCATACTTTGTTCTTTGTTCTTTGTTCTTTGCTCTTCGCTCAATGCTCTTTGCTCTCCGCTCAGTGCTTACCTCTCATATATGAATCGCATGTCCTTCCGCATTCTCCGCCGCTTCCATGATAGCTTCTGAGAGCGTTGGATGTGCATGAATGGTGTTGATGATTCCTTCAGGTGTCGTCTCTAACGTTTTTGCGAGACCGAGCTCGGCAATCATCTCGGTAGCATCTGCGCCAAGAATGTGCGCACCTAACAACTCTCCATACTTTGAATCAAAAATCAATTTCACCAGTCCATCAGTTTCACCGATTGCCCTTGCTATTCCACTGGCAGTAAATGGAAATCGCCCAACTTTGATTTTATATCCCTGCTCAATTGCTTTTTCTTCCGTCATGCCGATACTCGCCACTTGCGGCTGGCAATAAGTACAGCCGGGAATATTGTTCCAATCTATCGGCAGGGGATTTTTTCCGGCAATCTTCTCTACACAGATGATCCCTTCCTTTGATGCAACATGCGCAAGCCATGGTGATCCTGCAACATCACCTATAGCATAAATTCCTTCAACATTCGTCTTACCGAAATCATCAATCTGAATCCAGCCATTCTCAACTTTCACACCAACAGATTCAAGTCCGATGTTTTCTACATTCCCTTGCACCCCTATTGCCATCAAAACAACATCTCCGGTTAATTCTTTCTTTGCGTCCTTTGCGGTCACTGCTACTTTGATATCTTTTCCGCTAATAATGCTTTCAACTTTATTGTCAGTTAGAATTTCTATTCCCGATTTCTTCAAATTACTTTCAAGTAGTTTCGAAATCTCTTTATCTTCAATAGGTAAAATGTTCGGCATCATTTCCACGATTGTAACTTTCGTTCCAAATGAATTATAGAAATATCCAAACTCAACTCCAATCGCACCAGCACCGATGATTATCATCGACTTTGGCGGTTGCTGCAACAGCATCGCTTCGGTGCTTGAGATAATCTGCTTCCCATCTATCTTTACACCGGGCAGCGATCGAGTTCTCGCGCCTGTTGCGATAATGATATGTTTTGAAATAATAGTCTCAGATGGTTTATCAGCTTTGCTGACTTCAATTTTACCCTTTCCAATAATTTTTCCAATTCCAGAAATCAATTCTATCTTATTTTTCTTGAAAAGATACTCGACACCCTTAGAATTTCGAAGTGCAACATCTCTGCTTCGCCTGATGACTTTCGGAAAATCAAAACTCAAATCCTTGAACGTAATTCCAAACTCATCAGCTCGTTTGAAGTGCTGAAACATCTCTGCACTTTTCAACAGTGCTTTTGTTGGAATACATCCCCAGTTGAGGCAGACACCGCCAATCTTATCTCGCTCGATTACAGTCGTTCTTAGCCCGAACTGTGCCGCACGGATAGCAGCTACGTATCCACCTGGTCCACTGCCAATAATTGCAATATCAAATTGTCGTTCTGGCATTAATTTCTTCAATTTTTAAAAATCTATACGAAAAATATAGGAAATAATGGAAGTAAAGTCAAAGAAGGATGAAATAGGAAGGATAAAGGATGATATAAAACCTTCAGAAGAAGATTTTTGAATTTTTCATTTTTACTTTTGAATTGATTGTAATCTCAGATTATATTAAACTTTTTAATTTGTTTCGTCTGCCTGGGTGAGTTGGTCATTCACTTGACTTCGAGGTTTGTCGGCTTTCAAGTCTCGTAACAACCGGTTAAAAGCTTTCTGGTACTTCTCGTGGTTCTTCCATTCACTAAAATCCGGTACGAAGTAAGACCTAATGAATACTGCAAGGTCTGTGCCCCTGTCGCTGTCGAATAGTTTCCAGTTTTTGATATTTTGGAATGGAGTAATCGCAATTGGGAAAAATTTCTGAAGATGTTCTCTTTCTTCACGCTCTTTTGCCTTCCTGATTTCTGTCTTCACCCACTCACTGCTCATACTATTCTCGGACAACACCAGAAGTAGTTTTTCATGAATCCTGATTGCTTCTGTGATTTGATCATAAATCTTCTTGCCGCCTTCGATGTTCTCGGGAGCGAACCAACATCGAACACCCTTGCTCTGCAGATCAGCGTATAACCGTTCCGCGAAATCTTGGTCCTTAGTGGAATAGCTGATAAAGCAGGAATAATAATCAAAAGCACTTCCAGTTAACGAGTGCATATACTCAATAAAACCATCAGGAACACCAGCACCTTTTAGAAAAGTGAGTGGTATGTTACCCTTAGAGTGATAAACGGTATCAATACATATAGTCGATGGTGACCAGTGCCGGGTATCTCCAAGCCCATGCGTTTTACTGAGGTCAACAGCTCCGAAAATAGTCCGGCCTATTATTGCATATTCAAAGTTCGCGCCGTTGAGGTTTGCACTATCAAAATTCACTCCACTTAGGTCCGCACCACTGAAGTTCGCATTGCAGAGGTTCGCGTCGCAAAGGTTCGAACTATCGAAAATCACCTCACCGAGGTCTGCGCCACTGAGATATGCATATCTGAGGTTAGCGCGACTGAGATCCGCGCCATGTAGGTCTGCGTTACTCAGTTTTGCGTAACTTAGATCTGCGTAACTGAGGTTTGTGTTGTGTAGGTCTGCGCCTTTGAGGTTGATAATTAAAGTTGGATCGCTCTCCCTCCACTTATTCCACATTTTAACACTCTTTTTGAGGATCTTAATTTGCTTTTTATTTGCCATTTTTCAAGCTCAGTTTGTTGAGAAAATAAAAACCCGTAGGTTTGCTTGCTGAGGGCTTTCACCTACGGATTTAATTATCCATTTAAATAATGGATTATACCTTATACTTGTCATTCATCTCAGCAAGCTGTTGTAAATGTAAGAGAAAATGAAAAGAGAGTCAAATATCGTTTTCATTTTTCTACCGCATCTCCGCCATAGGTGCATCCGCCTCTGCTGGAAAATCCCCTGCCCAAAGAATCGGCTAGGGCTTTTTAATTGGTTTCAGGTCTCGGATCTCATGTCGTAAATAACCATTAAATATCTATCCGATTATTTTTATTTTTTAATTTGGACTTTTTAATTTCTTCTTGCATTTACTTACTAAAATTGTTATTTTTATTTCCATCATGCTGCAACCGAGATGACTACAGAGAGCTCCAAGGAAGAAAAAGTTGTCGTAACCAACCGTAAAGCCCTCCACGATTATTTTGTAATTGATCGGTTTGAAACGGGCATCGTGTTAAAAGGTACTGAAGTTAAATCGCTCAGGCAACACTCTGCCAATCTGCAGGATGGTTACGCTCTACTCAAGAACGGTGAAGTCTGGCTCATTGGGATGCACATTAGTCCTTTTGAGAAAGGTAATATAAACAACCACGATCCCAAGCGCGACCGGAAACTGTTGATGCACAGGCGTGAAATTCGCCGACTGATTGGTAAAGTGGCTGAAAAAGGATTGACATTGGTACCACTCAGAGTGTATTTTAAAAATAACATCGCCAAAGTTGAACTCGGACTCGCGAAAGGAAAAAAATCTTATGACAAGCGAGAAGCGATTAAAGAGAGAGAAACAAAACGACAGCTTCAACGAGATTATGCGAGATGAACAAAGAGCGGTGTGAACAGAATCTTAACCTAAATGCTTTTTTAACTATAATACATTATCATAAATTTTATTTGAATACCAATCATAACTTTTTTTAAGGAGTAACTGAATTGTACGTCCCAACAAAAATCTTCTTCACCAAAGGAGTCGGTCGGCATAAAGATTATTTACAATCATTCGAGTTAGCACTGAGAGATGCAAAGATCGAGAAATGTAATCTCGTGACAGTATCGAGCATCTTCCCACCGGGTTGTAAACGAATCCCAACTGAAGACGGGCTGAAACTTCTTCAGGCAGGTCAAATAACTTTCGCAGTCATGGCACGTAATGCTACGAATGAACCAAACCGACTGATAGCCGCCTCCATCGGTGTTGCAACTCCCTCCGACAATACCCAATATGGTTATCTATCCGAACATCATCCATTCGGTGAGACGGATGAAAAAGCTGGCGAGTATGCTGAAGACCTCGCAGCAACAATGTTAGCAACAACACTTGGTGTCGAGTTTGATCCGAACATTGCTTGGGACGAACGCGAGAAGCAATACAAGATGAGCGGGAAAATTGTTAAGTCATTTAATGTTACACAATCAGCGGAAGGCGATAAGAACGGTTTATGGACGACCGTAGTTGCCTCTGCTATTCTCCTCCCATAAAATAAAAAAGTCGAAGGCGCCCTTCAGTGTGTGAACCGCCCCCCAGGCAATTCTATTACTGAGGCGCCCTCGACCTCTTAAAAAGAACAAAACCATATCATCCGACACTTATTCTTCGGGGTTTACTTCTCACAAATCTTGGGAAATATAAATCGAAAAGTTACCCACTTAATCCACGGTGCCTTACCTGTGTGGAAATATATCAAATCAATTTTTAAATGTCAAGGAAAATCTTGTGATTCGGGAAAAATAATTCTGGAATGTGCTGTATCTCAGGAGGGTTGTAATAAAGACATGATAGCTAATGTAATATAAATTATTGAATATCTTGCAAAAAGGACACCCAATTAAACATCAAGTAGGGTGAAATCAAGGTAGTTATATTAGTGTAGGCCCGACGCGAATCGAACGCGTAACCCTCAGCTTAGAAGGCTGATGCTCTATCCAATTGAGCTACGGGCCCCATCCATTATTTATAATTATTTCACGTAAAATATACAGATTTTCTTTTTACTGAGCAACCTAATTGACTTTCTTCCATTCAAATCATCCACATCTGTCACATTTAATTATTTTGAGCTTGCTTTTCCTTAATATTCGTGGTATATTTTATGGAAATTTTGAAAGGTTAAAGAATGTGGGATAAAACTAAAATACTCATCGTTGACGATGAGGAAACACTGCGATTACTTCTCAGACATGAACTTGAGCAGTGCGGCTTCGACATTGATGAAGCAGAGAGCGGCGAGATCGCAATCGAAAAATTGCAAAAAAATCATTTCAATGTTGTTTTGTTAGACATCAGAATGCCGGGAATGGATGGCATGGAAGTTTTAAGAAATGTCCGGCAGAATAACCTCGCAGATAAAGTCATCATGCTCACTGGAGTAGACGAAATGAAAATCGCGAGAGATAGTTTGACCCTGGGAGCCAATGATTTTCTGACCAAACCATATGACATTAAAACACTTTTAGCTTGTATCAATCGGGTGCTGAAAGAATAATCTAATACAGCGGGTTTTATCATTCACCATCATCGGGGCTTTCACAATTCCTTAAAATGAATTGTTTCGTGATCTGTTGAAGTTCCGTCGAAAAAGCTGTATATTGAGACAACAATTTTATAAAAACCGTAATATCCGAGTGATTATCTGTCGGAATTGGTAAAGACAACCCGAAAAACTTAAGCTTGGGCATGTGGCGGAACTGGCAGACGCGCTAGCCTTAGGAGCTAGTAGGGAAACCTGTGAGGGTTCAAATCCCCCCATGCCCACTATGATTTTCAGGTTTATTCAACTCACGAGGATTTATTTTATTTCGATGTATCTCAATCAAGAATATGTTTAATTATGGAAAGGAATAATTTCGAATAATGGAAGTTTCACTAACAAACATATCAGACGTTGAAAAAGAAATTCAAATTCAAGCAACAGCACTGGAACTTGCTACCCATCTTGAAGAAGCGTATAAACGACAGCAAGCCAAAATTGAGATAAAAGGATTCCGAAAGGGAAAAGCGCCTCTCGAACTCGTCAAACGAATACATGGTGAAAGCATCGAATACAATTCGCTTGATACGATCGCTAGTGATTTGTACCGACAAATTGTAAAGGAACGAGAAATCTTTCCCGTGGGTGAACCGGTACTTACAAATATTGATTACAAGCGTGGAGAGTTGTTAACCTTTAAGGTAAAATACGAGGTCAAACCAACATTTGAACTGAAGGAATATAAGAATATACCCGCTGAAAAAGTAATTCATATCGTAACAGATAAAGAAATCAGCGAAGAACTTCTGCGGCTTCGCAAATCAAGTAGCACGATGGAACAAGTTGATGAAGTAACCGACGATGAACATGTAGTTACAGCAGATGTACAGCAGCTTGACGATACTGGAAATCCATTGATAGGCAAAAAAACACCCGATGCAAAATTTTATTTAGCTAATGAATCGTTATTGCCTAAAATTAAAGAGGCACTGCACAAAGTAAAGGTCGGTGAAACACATCGGGTAAAGATCGAACAAGAACATGATAGTGATAAGCACATCGATAATTTAGATCTCATTATAAAAAAAATCGAGAAGGTAAATCTTCCCGATTTGAACGATGAATTTGTTAAAAAAATCACTAAAGAAAAAATAACCACTCTAACAGATTACCAGCAACAACTTAAAAAGGATATAGAAAGATACTGGAATGATCTCAGCGAACGCCGGCTCTTAGATTCTATCATAGGTGAGATTGTACGCCGGCACGAATTTACTGTTCCTGAATCGCTGATCAAGGGCGTCCTTGACTCTTTAATTGAAGATATGAAAAATCAGTATCCGAATAAAAAGCTGCCTGATGATTTTAATAAAGAGACTTTCAATGAAAATAATCGTAGCTATGCAGTTTTTCAGGCGAAATGGTTTTTAATCCAAGAAAAAATTATTGATGCTGAAAAAATCATTGTCGAAGACACGGATTATGATCGTCTTGCGGAAATTGAAGCACCAAAATTCGCTATCGAGAAAGAGCGATTGCTTCAATTCTATAAATCTTCAAACTCGGTAAGGGATAGAATTATTAATAACAAGTTGACAGATTTCTTGAAGAAACATGCACAGATAACAGAAAATATTACAGAAGAACCCATTAGTTGAAAAAAATTAGTATCGCTTAAAAAAAGGAAAGGTAAAATATTGTATGGAGAAGAAGATAATAAACCAACTGGTTCCCATTGTTGTTGAGCAAACAGGACGCGGCGAAAGAGCGTACGATATATTTTCGCGTCTCCTTAAAGAGCGAATCGTCTTCATAAGCACACCGATAGACGATACGATTGCAAGTCTTGTAATCGCTCAACTTTTATTTTTAGAATCCGAAGATCCTGACAAGGATATAAATTTATACATCAATAGTCCGGGCGGCTCCGTATCGTCAGGTCTGGCAGTTTATGACACGATGCAGTACATTCGTCCGAATATTTCAACAATCTGCATCGGCATGGCGGCAAGTATGGCAGCGGTGCTGCTTGCGGGGGGCACTAAAGGAAAACGCACAACACTTCCGAACTCGCGTATAATGATTCACCAACCGTGGGGTGGTGTGCAGGGAACTGCAACCGATATCAGTATACAAGCGGAAGAGATACTTCGCATGAAGAAACGCATCAATGAAATCCTCGCCAATCACTGCGGTAAACCTGTTGAGCAGGTTGAGAAAGATACGGATAGAGATTATTACATGTCTTCGGAAGAAGCGAAAGCATACGGTTTAATCGATAATCTGTTATTTAAAAAAGCACGAGTAGAACCCAAGAAAGATAAATAGATCATGGCACAACGCCCAAGAATGGATGAGCCGATCAAGTGCTCTTTTTGTGGACGCACAGCAGAACAAGTTCAAAGCATGATAGCCGGTCCTGAAGCGTACATTTGCGATGCGTGCGTCGTAAGCTCTGTTGACATTCTTAGAAATAATCTTGCCGCTATAACCGCCAAACGAGCCACAGCGAAAACACTGTTAACTCCAATCGAGATTAAAAAAGCATTAGATGATTACGTCATCAGCCAAGAATTCGCAAAAAAAAATCTCGCCGTTGCAGTTTACAACCACTACAAACGGATTGATTCGAAGTCCCAGCTTCATGCAATGGATGATGTGGAAATAGAGAAAAGTAACATCCTCTTACTTGGTCCAACCGGCACGGGTAAAACTCTACTCGCACAAACATTAGCGAGGATTCTCGATGTACCATTTGCCATAGCCGATGCAACGACACTAACAGAAGCAGGATACGTTGGCGATGATGTTGAGACGGTACTCGTTCACCTTCTCCAGAATGCTGACTACAACGTTGAAAGAGCAGAGCGAGGAATTGTATACATCGATGAGATTGATAAAATTGCCCGAAAGAGTGACAGCACTTCGATAACGCGCGACGTTTCAGGTGAGGGAGTTCAGCAGGCGCTGTTGAAAATATTGGAAGGCACACTTGCAGGTGTTCCACCCAAAGGAGGTCGCAAACATCCCGAACAAAGTCTTATTAACATCAACACAAAGAACATCCTTTTTATCTGTGGGGGTGCATTTGAGGGACTTGAAAAAATTATTGCCAGAAGAATCAGTCAAAATCCAATTGGTTTCGGAGCTAATATTAAGAGTAAGAAAGAGCACGCAGCGGATGAATTTCTACCGTTGGTAGAACCGGATGATTTATTGAAGTTTGGTTTAATTCCGGAATTTATTGGCCGACTTCATGTTGTTGCAGCACTTCACTCACTTGACGAAAAAGCTTTGCTGAATATCTTAACTCAGCCAAAGAACGCACTTGTGAAGCAGTACCAGAAACTGTTCCGACTTGAAGGAGTAGAATTGGACTTCGAAGAAGAAGCTTTAAAAGCAGTGGTTCAAAAAGCTATGGAGCGAGGTACCGGTGCAAGGGCTTTACGCTCGATATTGGAAGGTACGATGCTTGATATTATGTATCATCTCCCGGCACGACAGAATCTTGTAAAGTGTATGATTGGAAAAGATACAATTACAAAAAAGAAAGAACCAGCATACTTGTACAAAGAAAGAAAAGCCTCTGCGTAACCTTACATGGAAACGATCTGATTATTTGACTTCTAATCATATATTCCACATCGTAACGTTTAATATATTCCACTTGAACTTCCCGATTTAGTTATCTTGATATCCTGAAGCTGAGACGCCTTCAACCTAATCTCGAACTGGTAGGAGCGATAATTTCCGATTGGTACCCACGAAAAATTCATAATCCAGCAGTGAAGATCACGACTGATATTAATTTGCGGAACGACAACCTCTTTATTCACGATATCGTATCCGCCATTCATGGAGAATTTCCAATTATCGGTTAGATTGAATTCCAAATTCCCGCGAACATTTGATGAACGGAATTTACTCCCAGGGACTTTGTTCTCTGAAAAATCCCACGAGATGGACAACCGCCAAGGTATGCTGAAATCCGGTTCCTCTTCTTCACTATATCGTCCACGATAGCCACCAATATGTTGAAGTTGAGCAGTCGTATCTGTAGCTGATACTTCTCCGCCCGATTTCTTCTTCTCTCCTGAGAGCGATGTTGATAGGCTTAGAGAAAAATTCTTCAACCGCGCAAGACGCCCCTCTTCAACTATGAGAAATTTATTGACCCTATTATATATATGTGGTCTTATCTCCTCAAGCTTGTATAGATCGAACACAGCTCCACCACCAATATCAAGCATGTTCCCGATTCCCGTTCGATAGTTTATTCCGATGTCAGAAAAATTTAAACTGTCAGCGGTAAAATTATATGAAAGATTAGCTCCCAGATTCAACAGCTGAAACTTGTTATCTTCTTTTCCTTCTTCCGACGGTTTGGTTTTCATCTCAAAATTATTTCCAACATTTAACGACATCATCATTTGCTTCGGAGGAAGATGTTCGCCAATGATTTGTTTCGAGTACGAGAATGAAAGATTTGGCGACAACGTATGCCGAATTGCAGACACACCCAAGATGCCAGGCTGGACAATCCCGTACACCTTCGTACTCGCCCCGATACCAGCCGAGAACGATCCTCTCCTCCCCCATTGTTGGTGATTTCGAGTGATAAGAGCACCATGTGTAGTATCGGGTACATCGTTATTCGTGAATGTGCGTTCATCAGAATAACTCATTGAAGGAGAAATGGTAAAGTAACCAAGTTTGGGAGCAATGTTCATATTAACGTTTTGTGAAAGCCGATAATTACGATCAAACTCATAATCCTCAACTGTCTTCGTTGTATCTCGACCATTGATGTGATAAATAATTCCACTAACTCTCTGTTTTACTTTCGCCCTATTATTGGAAAAGTTAGAATTGTAACCGACTCCGATCATCTCGTACCAAGCAAGCTCGGACGGATTTGTAAAGCTCTTTTTACCAAATCTGAATGGATAACTTTGACTGTGATTGAAACTCAGAGAAGGCAATGTTTCATTTATATTTCCACTTATTAAATTTTGCCGGCGAGAAATATTTATATTGATGCTATTGGGCGTCCCTTCCCAATATTTTGAGATAGTTGCATTGGAGGTAATTTCCTGTTGGAGTGCCTGATTGAGATCGATTGTATTACGATAGGAATTATTACTTGCAAAAGTGAAGTTCACATCAAAACGCATCGTAGGATTGATCTCCTGTCGGTGAAATATATGCGCCATGTACGATATATCTTTTGGGCTGCTCTTGTCCGATGATTCGCCTTGGATCATCTTCCGATATTCACCGCTTAAACCGCCGTTGAAATAATATCTCAAATTATATTGATAATCAGAAAATAATGCCCAGCTTCCTTTAGTATATAAATCCGTTTTGATGGCGAAATCCATGTAGTCGTTCAGTGCCCAGTAATAACCGAGATGCCGCAGCAAGCGGCCATAAGTTCCATTCTCAGCAATCGCGGGTGCAATGATACCTGAACGTCTTCCACCTTTATTAGGAAAAACAGCAACTGGAAACCAGAAAACAGGAACATCCGAGATATACATGTATATCGGTTCAGCGATAACTTTATCCTGCAGATTCACTTTCATCTTCGGACTGAAAAAATAATAATGAGGATCAGGATTATCACATGTCGTGTATCGTCCAGCAGCAATAAATAAAACATCCTGCCCAACTTTTTTTAATTTTTCTCCATGATAAAATCCTTCCTCCATCTTAGTATCCGCAACTTGTATCCTGCCTCGCTTCGTTTTGAAGTTATAACCAAGTTCTCTTCCATTATAAACTTCGTCTTGATCATTCATTACCGGTGCACCACGCAGTTTTCTTGAGGTTGTATCGGAGGTATCAGGAACTCCGGTTGCTATCATTTCAGAATTATCCCAATTGATATCGATCCGTTCAGCTTGAAGCTCCATTTTTTGGTATTTGATATCACTGTTGGAATAAA
>Ga0315286_10000507_pt1 | contig 32811 bp, 24 predicted proteins | sample YL17G10_0_MG_FD_205038 | JGI IMG/M metagenome (GOLD analysis project Ga0315286, IMG submission 205038) | Sediment microbial communities from Yellowstone Lake, YNP, Wyoming, USA - YL17G10_0 | ecosystem: Environmental > Aquatic > Freshwater > Lake > Sediment | place: USA: Wyoming | collected... | reverse complement strand
TGATTAATTCGGAAAAATATCGATAATACTCCTTTCCCTGATATCCCCAATTGAGGAGGCTTTATATATGAAAAAAATGAGAGTCGGCATCGTCGTCCTCGCCGCCGCCCTTTTCGCCTTGGCGGTGATCGCCCGGGCTCAGGAAATGGCCGGAGAGACCAAGAGCGAAGTCCCGGAATTGACCGCGTTCCACGAAATCATCTATCCGATCTGGCACACGGCCTATCCGGATAAAGACTACAAAGCCCTGCGCGGCTATGTCCCCCGGATCAACGAGCTGGCGGCTAATATCTACTCCGCCAAGCTACCCGGAATCTTGCGGGAAAAAGAAGTCAAGTGGATGGACGGCGTGTCCCAGCTGAAAAAGGCCGTTGACGATTATAACGCGGCTGCCGCGGGAAAAGACGACCAAATGCTGCTCAACGCCGCCGAAACTCTTCATGCTAAGTACGAAGCCTTGGTTCGGACGCTCCGTCCGGTCCTGGCCGAAATCGACGCTTTCCACCAGGAGCTTTACGTGATTTATCACAAATACGCTCCCGATAAGCTCTACGACAAAATCCGGGCCGCGAGCGCTGGCCTCGTCTCCAAGGCGGAAGCCGTCGTCAAGGCCCAGCTTCCTTCGCGGCTCGAATCCAAAACCGCGGCGTACACGAAGGCGGCTGTCGAACTGACCGATGCGGCCAAGGAACTTAAAACCGCGGCCGACAATCACGACCACGAGGGAATGCTCAAAGGGGTGGATAAGGTTCACGCGAGATACCAGGCCCTCGAAAAAATCTTCGAATGATACGTTCGACGGCGCTAAACCCCGATTTTTAAATCGGGGTAAAAAGCGCCGCTCAGTATTAACCCTGAGCATACCCCGGGCTTCAGCCCGGGGAGTCAAATGGGTTGATTTCGGCGCCGCTCGGACCGGCGGCTCGGGGGCGGAGCGGAATAATCAGACCAAAGGATTCTTTGCCTCTTCGACCAGGATCTGCAGGATTTCGAGCTCGTCGGCGTCGAACCACAGTCTGAAACACGACAGGCATTTATCCACCGGGACGAAATACGCGTAGTTGAAAGGCCGGGTTCGCATCGGATATCCGCAGTTCGGGCAGGGGGGATGGGGTGAAACACGGTCGTTCATTTTCAGCGCGGCGATGGGATTCCGCAGAAACCCGGCCCGAAAAGCTTCCGCTTTCCTACGAAGCTCCGGAGCAAATCCGATTTCCGTCCTGGCGAGAATCCGGTCCACGGCTTTTTCTTCGACAAGCTTCCCGCCGCATCGATGACAGATACCGATCGGAACGCCTTCGTAGAAGGTCGCGCCGAGGGGAATGCCGCAGCGGGGGCATCCCCCGGCCGGGAGGGGGGTCGGATCTGGAGCGGCCGGACTTTCTTCGGAGGTTTTTTCTCGAATATTTTGGATGGATTGAGCGGTTTCGCGTCCGGCCCGGCCGTCCCAAACCTGGCGGATCACGTCTTCGGCTTTGAGATGAGCCATCTCGGCGAGCACGCGGATTCTTTTCATCAAAGGCGGATGCGTGTCCCACCAGTCCGTTTTTGCGTCCTCGCCGTTTCCTCCGGAACCGGGAGAGACGATGAAGAGGGAAGCATAAGCAGGGTCGAATGCGCCGACAAACGAATTGCCGAGATGGGCTTTGTAGATCGCCCGGGCCAGAGCGACCGGGCTTCGGCTGAGCTCGACGGCGACGGCATCGGCCAAGACCTCGCGTTCCCGGCTGATCGTCCGGACAAGAAAACGAACGAGAAGAGTCGTAAGGGGAAGAGGATGATCGGGGCCAAGGGAATCCGAGCTTTGCCTTAAATCGCGAAGGCGCTCAAAAAAATCGCCGAGAGCATAGACGAGGGTCATGAAAACCGCGTCCCCGCGGAGGATGTGCGCCGCTTCGTGGGCGGCCGCGGCCTGAAGCTCGTCGCGGGTGAAATCGGCCAGCATTCCTTCGGTCATGACGATACACGGCGTTGCGTCCGGCTCGACAAGAGCCAGGCAATTGACCGTATGATCCGGGATGACATACGCTTTGACCTCTTCGAGGCCGGAGGCGATCCTCATTTCCTCGACGACATCGGCCAGACGCTGGTGGTAGCGGTCGGCAAGATCGGGAGTTTGAGCCGAGAGCCTTTTCAGAATAAAGGGAGGACCATTGCGCCGGGCGTCGCCGAATTCGAACGCCGCTAAAGCCAGGGAGAAGAAGACGGCCAGAGGGGCAAGGCCGGCGAGAGTGGAGACTGAGAAGACCTGAGGCCGGGCAAAAAACAATCCGGCGATCGCGCTGATCGCCAGGAAGAAGATGATTACGGCGGCCGTGTTGAAGGCCAGCAAAACGATGAACAAGACCCGGCTCTTGCGCTTGTGTTCTTTGGCGATTTCGTAGAAGCTGTGTTCGCCGGGTCGTTGGGGCATGGACGGCTCTTATCCTAAGTCAAGACGGCGGCGTTGACAAGATGCCGCGAGGCCTGAAAAAGGGAAAGAGTGCATCTTGTGAACCGCTTCCGGCGCCGGAGTGGTCCCCGGCCCCTCCGGGAACCAGTCCCGTCGGTTCCCCCCGTCGAAAACGACGGGTCCCCCTTCCGCTATGGGGGCCTTAGGACCACTCCGGCGCCGGAGGAAATCAGGCGAATGAAAATGTCTCCGAGCCCGATGTTCCGCTTGACCCATCAGCCGAGAGGAGATGGAAACAGAAGAATCGGCGGTTTGATTTCGGGGAATGCGTGTGTTATAAGCGTTTGCGTGTTGTTTCATAATCGGTCTTGCGCCCGTGGCGTGAGGCGCGCCGATGTCATCCTTCAGAGAATTTGGAACGGGGGGAAATCATTTTTGGAGGTCGCTATGAAAAAAAGGCAATGGACGGTTCTCATCGCGGCTGTGGTCGTTTCGGCCCTGCCGCTCCTTGCGATCGACATCAACGACACGAAACTCCTGACCCAGCCGGCGATAGGCAAGGCGAACATCGCCTTCGTCTATGCCAATGACCTCTGGGTCGCCGGCCTCGAAGGGAAGAATGTCCGCCGCCTGACCAGCGACCTGGGCATCGAAGGATATCCGGCTTTTTCGCCGGACGGCAGCCTGCTTGCATTCACCGCCCAGTATGACGGCAACATGGATGTCTATTCCGTTCCGGTCGCAGGCGGAATTCCCAAACGGCTGACCTGGCATCCCGGTCCCGATATCGTCCAGTGTTTCGCGCCCGACGGCAAAGCCGTCTTGTTCGCCTCCCCGAGGAACGCCTACTCGGGGGCTCATCTCCAACTTTTCACGGTTCCGATCGACGGCGGTTTTCCCGAACAGCTCAGGATTCCCTATGCCGCCCGAGCCGTCTTCTCGCCGGATGGCAGTGAGATTGCCTATAATCCGCTTCCCGACGCCTTCACCCAGTGGAAAAACTATCGGGGCGGCCGCAACTCGGTCATCTGGATATTCCGCAACGCCGATCATTCCATCGTCAAGGTCCCCCAGCCCGAAGGCCGGGCGAACGACCCCGGCCCGATGTGGATCGGCGAAAAAGTCTATTTCCGCTCGGACCGCAACGGAGAATTCAACCTTTTCTCCTATGACCCCAAAACAAAAAAAGTCGAACAACTGACGCGGCATGCGGATTACCCCGTCCTCAGCGCCTCGGCCGGCGGGGGGAAAATCATCTATGAGCAGGCCGGCCGGCTTCATCTTTTCGATCCCCAAAGCGGAAAAAGCACGAAACTCACGATCGGTGTTTCGACCGATCTCGGCGAGCTCCGCGGGCGCTTCGTCAAGGGCACCCGCTGGATTCGGGGCGCGTCAGTCTCTCCGTCCGGGGCCCGGGCGGCGTTTGAATTCCGGGGCGAAATCGTCACCGTCCCCGCGGAGAAGGGCGACCCTCGCAATCTCACGAATTCACCCGCCGTCCATGAGCGCTCGCCGGTCTGGTCTCCGGACGGGAATTCCATCGCTTATTTTTCGGACGAATCAGGCGAATACGAGCTTCATGTGCGGAACCAGGACGGGAAAGGGGAGGTCCGCCGTTTCAAGATGAACGGCCAGGGCTACTATGATTCCCCCGTGTGGTCGCCGGACAGCCAGAAGATCGCCTTCGCCGACAATTCCTGGTCCCTCTTCTGGATCAACGTCAAGACCGGCGCTTCGAAGAAGATCGCCTCGGAATATCTCTACGGTCCGGCGCGGGCCCGGACGATATATTCCGGTTGGTCTCCGGATTCAAAGTGGATCGTCTATACGCTTAATTCGGCGACGTATATTCAAAAGGTGTTGGTCTATTCGCTCGACCAGGACAAGTCCTTTCCGCTTACCGACGGGTTGAGCGAGGTGAGCGACCCGGTCTTCGATGCCTCCGGAAAGTATCTTTATTTCTTCGCCTCGACGGATGCGGGCCCGGTCAAACAGTGGTTCGACATGTCGAACGCCGACATGCGTCTCACGAGCTCGATCTATGTCGCGGCCTTGAGGAACGACGTTCCGAATCCGCTGGCCAGGGAGAGCGATGAAGAGAAGGGCGTTGCCGAGAAACCGGCCGCGGATAAAGCGGGCGCCGACAAGCCTGCGCCGGATAAAACTCCGGCGAAAACGGCCCCATCGGCCGAAAAACCGAAGGAAGCGGCGGACGGCTTCAGGCTTGATTTAGACGGCCTCGCTCATCGCGTCGTCGCCGTGCCGATTCCGGCCGGAAGCTACCGGAGCCTGGCCGCGGGCGACGCCGGGCAAATCTATTATCTTGAAAACCCGCCCGACATCGGTTCGGGCGCCGGGCCGGGATCCGCCGGCGGATCTCTCCACAAATATGATTTCAAGGCGCGCAAGGACGAAGTCGTGCTGAGCGGCGTTTCCGGCTTCAGTCTGACGGCCGACAAGAAAAAAATCCTTTATGCCTCGGGCCAGAATTTTTTCATCACGGCCGTGGCCCCCAAACCTCAGCCGGGGCAGGGGAGGCTCAATGTCGACGCCATCGAGGTCAAGATCAATCCGGCGGCGGAATGGAACCAGATTTTCGACGAAGCCTGGCGGATCAACCGCGACTATTTTTACGCCCCCAATATGCACGGCGCGGACTGGCCGGCGATGAAGGCCAAATATGAAATTTTTCTGCCGCATCTCGCCTGCCGGAACGATCTTAACCGCGTCATCCAATGGATGTGCTCCGAGCTCGGCGTCGGACATCACCGGGTCGGGGGAGGGGACAGCCCGAGCGAAGCTAAGTCCGTCCCGGGAGGTCTCCTCGGTGCGGATTACGCGGTGGAGAATGGACGGTATCGCTTCAAGAAGGTGTATGGCGGCTTGAACTGGAATCCCGAGCTGCGCTCCCCGCTCACCGAACCCGGCGTCGATGTCAAAGCGGGCGACTATCTCCTGTCGGTCAATGGCCGCGATCTCAAGTCCCCGGACAACGTGTATGCCCGGTTCGAGAATACGGCAGGCAAAATCGTCGAGCTCACGGTCGGCCCGAATCCCGACGGGACAGGTTCGCGAACGGTTCAAGCGGTTCCAATCGGCGGCGAATCCGCTCTCCGCAACCGCGACTGGGTGGAGGGCAACCTGAAAAAAGTCGAAGAGGCGACAGGCGGGCGGGCGGCCTATGTCTATGTCCCGAACACGTCGACTCTCGGGTTTCTCTACTTCAAGCGTTATTTCTATCCCCAGGCCGATAAAGAGGCGATCATCGTCGATGAGCGCTTCAACGGCGGCGGCCAGGTCGCGGATTACTATATCGACCATCTCCGGAAACCGTTCGTCAGCTATTGGGCGATGCGCTACGGCGCGGACCTGAAGACGCCGGGAGCTTCGATTGACGGTCCCAAAGTCATGCTCATCGACGAAACGGCTGGCTCCGGCGGCGACCTCCTGCCCTGGATGTTCCGCAAGTTCAAGCTCGGACCGCTCGTTGGAAAGCGGACCTGGGGCGGCCTCGTCGGAACGCTGGGATTCCCGATTTTGATGGACGGCGGATCGGTCACGGCGCCCAATCTTGCGATCTGGACCGAAGACGGCTGGGTGGTCGAGAACGTCGGCGTGCCGCCGGACATCGAGGTCGAACAAACGCCGGCCGACGTCATCGCCGGGCATGATCCGCAGCTCGAAAAAGCCATCCAGGTCGTCATGGATGAGCTCAAAAAGAATCCGCCGAAGAAGATCCAGCGGCCGCCTTATCCGATCAGAATTCGGAAGTAGATCGGAGGGGCGAAACGGCTGAGGATCGGCCGCCTGACTTTCGATGCGGCTTTGCCTCGGCGCGCGGGTCTTGCCGGGAATCCTCGGCGCGAACGCAGCCGAGGCTCCCCGGTCTGATCCTTTTTCTATGCCTACGGGAGGACTGGAACATGCGAAAACGGAAGAAAATCTCGGGACCATGGACAGTCTCTCTCCTCGTGATTTTTCTCGTTTCTGCGTCCTGGGGCGCGAATAACGCGAATAAGAAGAAAACGACCTCCCCCGAAGAACTCAAGGACAAAGCGCTCAAAGTCTTTCTTGACGGGAAAAATCTGCAATGGGATTACATCCGGACCGAAATCACGTTCATCAACTATGTCCGCGACCGCAAGGACGCCGATGTCCACATCCTGATCACGACCCAGGGGACGGGGAGCGGCGGCAGCGAATACGCGATGACCTTCATGGGCCAGAACGAGTATTCCGACTTGAACTTCACCTTGAAATATTTTTCGAACAAGACCGATGTTTCGGACGAGATCCGGCGGGGCATCGTCCGCTATCTTAAGAAAGGCCTGGCCCCATTTGTCTCCCGCACGCCCCTCGCCGACCAGGTCGACGTTGTTTTCGATCAAAATGGCGAAATATCGTCAGCGGCGGGAGCCAGAGACGGCTGGAATTTCTGGGTCTTCAGCCTGAACGCCGGCGGGTCGGCCAGCGGCGTCCGGACGCGCACCTCTCAGAGATTTGAGGGGAATATCTCGGCCAACAGAGTAACCCCTGACTGGAAAATCCGTTTCGCTCTCAACGGCCAGTTCGAAGCGAGCACATATTTTCTCGAGGACTCGACCACGATCGAGAGCGCCTCGGATCGGGAGAGCTTCAGCGGGCTGGCGATCAAAAGCCTGACGAACCATTGGTCGGCCGGGTTTTGGCTTTCGCTGAATTCCGCCACCTTCAACAACATCATGTTCTCGTATTCGCCTTCGCTGGCCGTCGAATACAATTTTTTCCCTTACGAACAATCCACCCGGCGCCGGCTCTATTTCCAGTATCGCTTCAGCTACAATTCCTATCAATACCGGGAAGAGACGATCTTTAGCAAGACAGCGGAAAACCTCTTTCGCCAGAGTCTGTCGCTCAACCTGGAACTCGTCGAACCGTGGGGGCTCGCCACGGCCTCGCTCCGCGGCTCCCATTTTCTGCATGATATCGATCTGAATCGGATCGAAGTCAGCGCTTCGCTCTCATTCCGAATCGTCCGGGGATTGTCTTTCTGGGTCTCCGGCGGATATTCGGCCATCCACGACCAGATTTCACTCGTGGGGGCCAGCGCGACCCTCGATCAGATTCTGCTCATCCGGAGAGACCAGGCGACCACCTATTCCTATAATGTCAATATCGGGTTGAGCTTCACTTTCGGTTCGATGTTCAGCAATATCGTCAACCCCCGCTTCGAATGAGCCGACGCGGTCAGGCCGGAATCCTTCGGGGAGATCAGGGACGGGAAACCGCGGCTTCTCTGAGCTTTTCGTAGAGGAACGCCACCCTGATCAATGCCCCGCCCGCGTTTTCCCAGTCGCGCTTGGCAACGAATTCCTCGGCCTGTTTTCCGGTTTCATTGGCGTATTCATAGAGCCAGGGATCTGCCGGGGCGAGATCCTTCTGGTCGATTTCCTTCTTCAGCCCGGCGACATACTGTCGCAATGTTTCGGCGCAGCTCCGGTCGCTCGAACCCGGCGAACAGAGAGCGTAGATCTTTTCCAGAACGCGAAAAAGGACCTTCGAGCCGGAATAATCGTTTTTCTGAAAAGCCTCCTCAGCGTTCGTTTCTTCGTATCCTGAGAGCCGGAAAATAAGATCTTTTTCCAAGTTCCCCTTGGCCATGGCCTGGTTTTTGGCGGCGATCATCCCCTCTTTGGCCTTTTGCGTCGCCTGGCGTTCGGCGACGAGGGCGAGGAGCTTCTGCATATCGTCCTGGACGACCGGGGTCGCCGGAGCGGACGCGATTTTTTCCTCGGGTTTCTTGGCCTGTCCTTCTTTTTCCTTTATCAGATCGATCGTCCGGTCATAGGCCTCCCGGTAAGGCCCTGTTTCCGGGACGTAACGTTTGAAGCCGTCGACGATCTTTTGAAGGTTTTGCGCGCTCCGATGGTCCTTCGAGCTCATGAATTTTAAAATCTCCACGCCCGCGAGCCCGGCCTCGTCGGCGGGGGAGGGCTCGGGGCCTGACTTTTTATCCATCGGGAGAACGCTGAAACGTTTTGAATCCGGCGGCGATTTCATGGCCGGAGCGTATTCTTTTTGAAATTCCCGGCCGACAACCTTCACCAGTTGCATCGCGAACAGAATCATGACCAGCAAACCGATGACGGCGCTTCCTATCCAGATCATTTTCTTGAGATGAGACTTGGGTCTCGTTTCGGCCGTTTTTTGTTTCAGCTGGTCCGACTTGCTCAGATCCCGAACGGTCTCGGGCAGACTCTGATCGAGATCCGTTAGATCCGAAAGCAGCTCGTCGGCGCTCTGAAAGCGCCGGAGGCGGTCCTTTTCCAGGCATTTCGATATCATCAGGGACACGGTCTCGGGCACGAGCGGATTCAATGCCCGGGAATCCGGCGGTTTTTCGGTTTTATGCTTGATCGCGACGCTGAGCGGCGTTTCTCCCGAAAACGGCACGCTTCCGGTCACCATCTCGTAGAAGATAACGCCCAGGGAATAGATATCCGAGCGGGCGTCCACTTCCTTGAGCTCGACCTGTTCGGGAGACATGTATTCGGGCGTGCCGAGCATGACCCCCGAACCGGTGACTCCCTCCGCTTCGACAAAGCGGGCCAGCCCGAAATCCATGATCCGGGCATTGCCTTCGCGGTCGATCATGATGTTTTGCGGCTTAAGGTCCCGATGGACAATGCCCAGGCGATGGGCTTCGGCGAGACCTTCGCCGACCTGTTTGGCGATGCTGAGGGCCTTGGCCGTGTTGATGTGTCCGGCGCGGCGGATGAAATGTTTCAGGTCTTCGCCTTCGACATACTCCATCGTGATGTAGAACGTCAGACCGGATTCGCCGAGGTCGTAAAGCCGGCAGACATGGCGGTGGGAAATCTTGCGGGCGAATTTCAGCTCGTTCTTGAACCGCTCAACGGCTTTTGTGTTAAAACTGATTTCAGGTTTGATCAATTTAAGGGCCAGGACTTCATTGATCTTCTTGTCGAAGACCTTGTAGACCTTGCCCATCCCGCCTCGTCCAAGCTCTTCGATCACCTCATAGCGTTCGGCGAAGAGCAAGCCGCGGACGAGCTCCTCGAAGGGCGTCACAATCGTCTTGGTCGCGGAGAGCGGTTGTTCGGGGAAAGGAGTGGCGCACTTATGGCAGAAGCGGCTGTCCGGAAGGTTGTCGGCCTGGCACGAGGGACATTTCATGGGACTTTGTTTTTATCTTAAATCAACTGTTTAGACGAAATCGCACACATTCCTCTTTCACATTCTATCAACTCTATATAGACTACCTTGGATGAGAAAAAGTTGTCAACACAGCTCGAGGCATGCCTCTCGCGGGAGATGAAACCGGTCACCGCTCATTGCTGGGCGAAAAAATCCACGATAAATACCAATTTGGGAGTTTTTCGGGGTGCTGGAAATCGGGCTCAAAATGTGATAAGGAAGACACGAAAAGAGAACATATGAAACCGACGCTCGTCATCCTGGCCGCCGGGATCGGCAATCGCTATGGCGGCCTGAAACAAATGGATGCCGTCGGGCCTTCGGGCGAAACCATCATGGATTACTCGCTCTATGATGCCTTCCGGGCCGGCTTCGGAAAAGCTGTCTTCATCATCCGCAAGGCCATTGAAGCTGAATTCAAAGAGGTGATCTGGAAGAAGCTGAGGGGCCGGTTCGAGGTTGAATATGTTTTCCAGGAATTGGAGGATATTCCGCACGGTTACGCCGTTCCCTCCGGGCGGGCCAAGCCCTGGGGAACCATGCACGCCGTGCTCGTCGCGGAACGAAACGTCCGGGAGCCCTTTGCCGTGATCAACGCCGATGATTTCTACGGCCGGCAGGCCTTTGCGGCGATGGCCCATTTTCTGACCGGCGCTAAGGCGGACGCCGCCGTTTTCGCCCTCGTCGGATACAAGCTGGGGAGCACGCTTTCCGAACATGGCTCCGTGGTCCGCGGCGTCTGCGATGTTGACGACAGGGGCCAGCTGAAAGCCGTCTTCGAGCGAACGAATGTCGAAAAAACGGACGGGGGGATCGCGTTCAAGGATGAAGCGGGGCGGAGCGTCGTTTGCAGCGGGAACGAGACGGCATCGATGAATTTTTGGGGATTCACGCCCGCTTTTTTCTCCTTCGCCAAGCGGGAATTCGAGCTTTTTCTCAAGGAAAATAGCCGGAATCCCAAATCCGAGCTCTATATTCCTCTCGTCATCAACATCCTTGTCAATAGGGGAGAGGCCGAGGTCCGGGTCCTGGACGGCGGAGAAAAATGGTTCGGGGTGACATATCTTGAAGACAAGCCGCGGGTCGTTGCCGAGATCGACAAGCTCGTCCAGGCCGGCCTGTATCCGCGGAAACTCTGGACATGAAAAACCGGTACTAACTTATCCTTTTGATTTTGATGTTCCGGAACCAGACCGCGTCCGTGTGATCCTGAAGGACGATATGTCCTTTCCTTTTATCGCCGAACCGGGGGATGTCCTTGTATTTGCTTTTGGCTAGAAGTGCGTCCATCGTCGGCGTTCCCAGGTCATAGGCCAGAACCTTACTGCCGTTGAGCCAATGTTCGCCGTGATTTCCGATAAAAACGATCTTGGCCGCATTGAACTCTCCAACCGGTTTGAGGATTTTATTCATGGGGGCGAAAAGGTCATAGAGCCCGGCCGCGGTTCGATTCGGGCCGTTTTTGGCGTCCGGATGCCTGTCGTCGTCTAAAACCTGGTATTCGAATCCCAAAGCCGCGGTCTTCGGCGGATAGGCGACGGACATTTCTTCGGAGACGTTGTATTTCAGCCCGGAGTTGCCGCCCGGGCTGATTTTCCATTCGAACGAAAGCTCGAAATCCTCGAAAGCTTCGACAGTCATGAGGTCGCCGCCGGCGAGAGGCTGCCCGTCTTTCTGGAGAGGCCCGTCTTGAGTCGAGACTTTTTTGATCGCCCCATCCTCGATGAGCCATTGGCCTTCAGGAACCCGGTCCCGACCGAGGCCGCGCCAGCCTTCGAAAGTTGTGCCGTCGAAGAGCAATATCCAGCCCTCCGCTTTTTCCCGAGGACTTAATATGTTCGGTTGCATCCCGGTTTTTTCCTGGGATATAAGGAGAGCGGCGAAACAGGCAAAGCTCAACAGCCCCAGGACGAAAAGATGTCGGTTTTGAACCATGTTTTCCCTCCGAAGGCGGTTGGTTTGAGGCGGCGTTCAGGCCGACGTAACGCGGTTGATGCCTGACCCGTCTGCGTGCCGCAACGAAGTATAGCAAATCCGGATTAAACAGTGTATAAATATTGATAAAGGAGAGAGAATGGAAAAATTCACCCGGAGGCAATTCATCGAAAGAACAGCAAAAACTTCGCTTTCGGCGAGCGCCCTGGCGGCCGGATTGGCCCCTGCGGCGACGGCCTTCGCGGGAAGCCAAAAAACGCCTGTTTCCCGGAGCAAGGTTAGAGTCGCTCTACTCGGCGTGGGAGGACAGGGGAAAGCCGACCTGGGAGCGTTTCTGAAGATCCCCGATATCGATTTCCCCGCGGTCTGCGACGTGGATGATAAGCGCCTAGCCGAGGGTCAGAAAATGGTCGCCGACGCGCGCGGCAGGGCCGCCGAGGGATATAAGGATTTCCGGAAAATCCTGGACCGCAAGGATATTGACGCGGTCATTGTCGCGACGCCCGACCACTGGCACGCGCTGATGACCATCCTGGCCTGCCAGGCGGGAAAGGACGTCTACGTCGAAAAACCCCTGGCGACGACGATCGAGGAGGGCCGGGCGATGGTCACCGCGGCTCGTAAGTACGATCGCATCGTCCAGGTCGGGACCCAACAGCGGAGCGCGCAGCACTTCAGAGACGCGGTGGCCTTCGTCAAATCGGGAAAGCTCGGCAAAATCCGGGCGACGCGGGCCTGGGCTTTTCTCGACTGGAAGGGGAATATCGGGTTTCCTCCGGACGGGCCTGTTCCCGAAGGCGTGGACTACGACATGTGGCTCGGCCCCGCCCCGGAACGCTCCTTCAATCCGATGCGCTTCCACCACAACTTCCGCTGGTTTTGGGACTACTCGGGCGGCCTGGCTACGGACTGGGGCGCGCACATGATCGATGTGATCATGTGGGCCATGGAAGGCGAGCCCATCGGGGCCATGGCCATCGGCGGCAAATACGGCTTCCCGGATGATATCCGGGAGACGCCGGATACCCAGCAGTCGATCATTGAATTTCCGGATTTTTCACTGCTCTGGGAGCACATGATCGGCTGTGGCATCGGGCCATGGCAGCGGGAGCACGGGTGTGAATTTCATGGCGAAAACGGCATCCTTGTGGTCGACCGCGGCGGCTGGGAGGTCAGCAGCGAGACGGACAGGTTCAAGCAGCCGGAACGCGTCTTCCGGATGATGCCGACTCCCAGGCAGCCCGGGTCGGGAGATTTTCATTTCGAGCACGTCAAGAATTTCGTCGAGTGCGTCCGGTCAAGGCAGGTTCCCACGGCTGATGTCGAAATCGGGCATAAATCGGTGATTGCCAGTCATCTGGGAAATATCGCCGTCCGCCTCCGTCGGCATGTCCGCTGGGATCCGAAGACCGAGCGTATCGCGGACGACAGCGAAGCCCAGACGTTGCTCGGGCGGAATTACCGGAGCCCCTGGGTGTTGCCGAAATAAGAGACAGGGGAGACGCTTGGGTGAACCCGAGTTCGTTATTCCCCGTATCTTAAGGCTATGACGATGGGCAGAACTTCGCGTCGCAATTTTATCAAAGCGGCCGGGATCGGCGCGGCGGCACTTTCCGCCCGGGCGTTTCCGGGCCAAACGGAAATTCTCCGGATGGATAAGCTGCCGTTCGGGTTGGGGATGGCTTCTTATACGTTCCGGGCTTTCGGGTTGGAGGAGACGATCGCCATGACCAGAAGGCTTGGGGTGAAGCGGATTTCGTTAAAGAGCATGCACCTCCCGCTCGAAGATTCGTCCGCTCAAATCCAGGCCGCGGCGGCCAAAGTGAGGGAGGCCGGTTTGGATCTCTATGGAGGCGGGGTCATCTACATGAGGACGGAGGCCGAGGTCCGCCAGGCTTTCTCTTATGCCAAAGCGGCGGGGATGAGAATGATCATCGGCGTTCCCAATCATGAGCTCCTGCCGCTGGCCGCCGCGTGCGTTCGGGATTACGGGATCATGCTCGCTATCCACAATCATGGCCCCACGGACAAGATCTATCCGACGCCGGAAAGCGTCTACGAAAAGGTCATAAGCCTCGATCGTCGCCTCGGACTCTGCCTTGACGTCGGCCATACCCAGCGCTGCGGAATCGACCCCTCCGTTCCGGCTGAAAAATACAAAGAGCGGCTTCTCGACATCCATATCAAAGACGTCAATGCTGCGACTGAGAAAGGGGAAACCGTGGAGATCGGGCGCGGGGTGATCGACGTCCCCAAATTTTTAGGGACGCTCGTCCGGACCGGATATCGGGGAACGGCGAGCCTGGAGTATGAAAAAGACGAAAAAGACCCCCTGCCGGGGGCGGCCGAGTCGCTCGGGTATGTGAGGGGCGTCCTGGCGGCGTTATGACAGTCGGAACCGCCTTTGCCCGGGCCGGACTTCTCGGCAATCCATCGGACGGCTATTTCGGCAAGGTCATCGCCATTTCCGTCAAAAATTTCGCGGCCCGGGTGATTTTGGAACCGAGCGCGGAGCTCCGGATCCTCGGAGCGGCCGAGGACGAAGACAAGTACGCAACCCCTTCCTCGTTTCTCGAGCACGTCGATTTATATGGCTACTACGGCGGCGTGCGGTTGGTCAAGGCCGCGCTGAAAAAATTCATGGAGTATTGCCGGGCCTCCCGGATTGCCATTCCGCCCGAGAACTTTTCGGTCCGGTACGAGTCCTCGATTCCCCGCCAGATCGGACTGGGCGGCTCAAGTGCTCTCATCACCGCGGCCTTCCGCGCTTTCATGGCGTTCACCGGCATCGATATCCCCGTGGAAATCCAACCCTCGCTCATTCTGAGCGCGGAGCGGGAGGAGCTGGATATCAACGCCGGATTCATGGACCGCGTCACTCAAGTTTACGAGGGCTGCGTTTACATGGACCTCGACCGGCGGATGCTCCAAGAACAGGGGCATGGGATCTACGAGCGGCTCGACCCGAACCTTCTTCCCGATCTCTATCTGGCCTACAAGCCGTCTCTAGGAAAAGTGTCGGGACGGGTCCTGAACGAGATCCGGTCGAACTATGACAAAGGAGATCCCCATACGATTCGGACGCTGGCGGAAATCGCCGCCTTAGCCGAAGAAGGAAAACGGGCTCTTCTCCGAGGCGACCGAGAATCATTGTTCGGCCTGATGAACCAGAATTTCGACCTGAGGCGTTCAATCATGACGATCACTCCGGCCAACTTGGCCATGATCGCAACGGCAAGACGCTGCGGGGCATCGTCCAAATTCGCCGGGTCGGGCGGATCGATCATCGGAATGTATCATGGCGCTTCGATGTATGAGCGGCTGGAAAAAGAACTCGCGGATCTCGGCGCCGTCGTCATCAAGCCGATAATTGTCTGAATCGAAAATCCCCGATCCGCGAGGGATCGGAGTCTTCGAAAGTTTCAGAATCCGGCGAGACCCGGCTCAGTAGTTCTCGGCCAGGACTTCATAGAAGTCGCGGGGGTGGTCGCAAGCCGGGCATTTGGCCGGAGCTTCTTTGCCCGAATGGAGGTACCCGCAATTCCGGCACTTCCAGGTGACGACGGTATCTTTCTTGAAGACCTTCCCGTCCCTGACGTTGGCCAGAAGCCTGCGGTAGCGCTTCTCATGATGGGTTTCGATTTCGGCGATCTCGCGGAACTGGGTGGCGACGACCGGAAATCCTTCCGCGGCGGCGACATCGGCCGCGTCTTTATAGAGCTTGGTCCATTCCAGATGTTCACCGGCCGCGGCCGCTTCGAGGTTGGCCGCCGTATCTCCGATCACCCCCGCCGGAAAGGCGGCCGTGATCTCGACGTCGCCGCCTTCGAGGAGCTTGAAAAACCGCTTGGCATGTTCTTTTTCGTTCTCGGCCGTCTCGAGGAAGATGTCCGCGATCTGCTCGTACCCCGCTTTGCGGGCGACCCCGGCGAAGTAGGTGTAGCGATTGCGGGCTTGGGATTCGCCGGCGAATGCGGCCAGAAGGCTTTTTTCGGTTTTTGTTCCTTTGATCGATTTGGTCATGATAAATCCTTTCGTTTTTGGAATGATGATCAGGGCGGGGAGGCCGAGCGGCCGTCCCTTACCCCTTCCACAAGCCGTGGAGGTTGCAGTACTCCCTGGCCGTGACCGGGTTCGCGGTCTTGAGGCAAAAACCGGCCTCCGGAGCGTACCCGGGCTTCAAGAATCGGCGGTAAAGAATTTCGCCGTCGATCGCTTCAATCCACTGGATGTAGTGTTTATCCTCCATGGGGTGGGGGATGGCGCCGACTTTCACTTTGACTCCATCCGCGGTCTTTTCGATGACGGGGACGTGTTTTTCCTTCGAGGCGTCGACCGTATTCTCGACGAGAAGGGTCATCGGCCGGCCGTGGCAGACGAGCTCGCCGCTGCCGGCGTTAAGAATTTCGACGATGTTGCTGCAAAGGTCGCATTTGTAGACCTGCAGCCTTTGGGCGGCGTTAGGCATGATGGTTCCTCCTGAGGCATTTGAGATTTTTATGATTATTGGAAAGGCAATTCTTGCAGATGCCCTTGAAGTAGCCATGGACTTCGTCGATCCGGTGCCCGGCGCATTCCGCTCGTCGGGCGGTGCGACAGACGATGTCGAGATCGAAGATTTTTCTGCAGGACCGGCAGTGGAAATGATGATGGGGACGGGCAAGTCCGTCATACCGGATCTCCGTCCGGTCGATATGAAGAGGGGAGACGATGCCGCGGCCGGCGAAGAGCTCGAGCGTGGCATAGAGCGTCGTCTTCGACAGAGTCGGGACCCTCTTGACCAGTTTCTCGTGGAGGGTTTGAATTGTGGGATGGGAACGGTTGTCGCGAATAGCGGCGAGAATCGCCAGGCGTTGATAGGTCGGCTTGATGCCCTCGGACAACAGAACGGCCCGGGCTTCAGCCTTACTTGTAATCATTACAGATTGAATTATATTCATAATAAGGCGTGGCTGTCAAGAACAAACAAGGAGATGGCCGCCAAGGAGGCGGTCCGGCCGAATAATCGTTGCGAAAGACTGGCAATTCGCCCAGATGACGTAAAACCTCTCCCCCTTATAAAATCGCCTGTCATCAAAAATATTCCGCCCTCTCCTCGGCCGCCATCAGGGCGACCTCGATAAAGATACGCGACGACGGCGGCTCCTCAGCGACAAACGTCAAGATTGAGGTGGTCGATGATTCGGTCCGAAGCGACATCCTCTGTGCTGAAACCGATGACCTACGTTGTGAGCTGTTTACTGATTTGCGGCTTCTCGATAACATCTCGAACGTGAGGACGTGAGTGAGTTGACTTTCTTCCCCCGAGATCATATCTTGTTCTCAGCCGAACGAGGAGGATGGAGTTGTCCTTCGGGGGGCAGAGAAAGGAGTCATTCATAAATGAAGAAACTCGTTTACACATTATTGGCCGCCGGGGTGTTTTTTTTCGACACGGCTATCGTCCAGGCACGAGAAAAATTTGATCAAACCGCATCAAATCCGGGAACCGTCTGCTCCTTATCCCAGGGACGATGGCAAAAGGCGTTCGCGTCTTTGGCAAAAGAATCGGGAATTATTCCCTGCTCAGCAGCGGCGAGTGAAGATGATTCCGCCACCGTAAGATTGCCGATCTTTACTATCGGAGGCATGGCCGGGATATTTAGTTCTTTGAACTCAGAATTTAACGAGTATTATGGGGCCATCGCTGTGATTTATGGAGGAGAAGCTTCAGTTCGTCTCATAAAAACATCCGATCAATTCTTCAGCTTATATGGAATGTGCCGATATTACATTTTCAAGAAAAAAGGAAAAAGCACTTTAGGGGGCGATTTCGAATGGAATCAAAATTCTCTTCATGCCGGCGGGAAGGCCTGCTTTAATTTAAGCTCCGTAGTTCCCATATTTCCGGGTCTGATTCGCTGCTGGATCGGTTTCGGCCTGTCACAAGCCCGTTTTAACGAGAAGTTGGCCGACGGAGAAGGAAGCGCCGTCAACGGAACAGGTTTTTTTACCGAGGTCGGTTTGGGCTGGAGACCAGCTTCTTTTATAGAATTGAGTGCACTTGCCCTTTATGACTTCAACGGCGCCCCCTTTGCCGGCGGGCGAAAGAACCTGAACGGGGTATTGGTACTCGGCGGAATCCATTTCGCGATGTGACGGGGTGGAAACGACTCTGTGGACGCGCCAAATAATTGAGAGGATTGATATGAAGAAAGCTTTCATTCTCCTTATTTCATCGATTCTTTCTCTGAACCTATTGGCTTCTCAAGAAGCTTTTGAACAAGGAATGTATTATCTTCGGCTTGCTCGAAAAGCCCAGTCCCTATTCGATGAGAAGGAGAATTTAGCGAGAGCTTATTTACAATTCAAACAAAGCCCCACCAACGAATCACGACTTCTTAAAATTTATATCGGATCGCGGCTATCGAAAGAGAATGAAATCGACCAAATCGCTACGGATATCATCAAGGAGAACCGCGGAAACTTTAGGGATTGTGTGGCCGGGCTGTCTATGGCTGAGGAGAACGAAAAAGACGCAATTCTACATTACTTGAACATGATCGAAAGACTCATTCCTTTTATCGATGACCTCAAGCCGGCCAAAGACGAAATCTATCCCTACCAGGGCGAGCGTCCGGCAATTCAATTCGACCTGCATGCTCCCGCCGATCTTTTTTTGAATGTGGGCGAAATCCCTGAACTGACGAAGATGAACACAGCCTCAGGTGAACAGCTCTTCGAATGGGAGTGGAGAAGCGATTATGTGAAAAAGAAATCCGTCAATCTGGCCGTTCGTGCCGTCAATGCCTTTAGCTCGGATGAAAAGAAGATAATAATGTCTTTTGATATCACTTTGCCCGGCGGATTAAATCTTGACGAAAATCAATTCATCATCGAAGGAAAGAAACTCATGCCCGAAACGCATCTCGAAACAGGGCTTAAAAAAAAGACGAAAGAAGCGTTGCTCACCATGCTTCTCTTGGGAGGCCCCGTTCTTTTTCTTAATATGATTGATTCCGATAGACAAAGGACGGCTCAATTAAACATAACTTATGCGACGTGCGCGGGATTGATACTTATAACCTCCGCAATTTTTGGGCGAGAAAATGTTTCAGTTCCGATTCCCTCGAACATCGAGTACAATCGCAGCCTTGCTCGAGAGATCGAATCGATGAAGAAAAAAATCTTTGTCGGTGTAAAAATCGAGAAAAATCCTTAATATCTATCGCTTCCTACCACGGTCCGGTTTATCCCTCGGCGAGAGGAAGATATCTCGTCGTCCCCGAGAAGCCCGGCGCAGATGTTTGATCGATTGAAAAGGCCAATGCGTCTCGTCATCTTAACGGATGAATAGGCGTAGATCGTGATCATAATCAACCGTCCCCACGCCAATGTCGGTTCTTTTATTCCACAAACCACAACAGGGCGGTGATCCCATAACAACCTGCCATTCCCGCCCAAGCCCAGGCCGCATCGCGAGCGTTCTTTTTTGGGCGGTAAGCATCCGTATATCCCCGGACATAGTCGTCCGACTTGCCCATTAAATTTTCGGGCGGAGGAGGCGAAGGCTTCAGGTAGCACATGAACACGCCCAAAGGCCCAAGGAGGCAACCGCCGAGAGTCCAAAGGACGTTTCCCTTCGCGTCCTTCGCCGCGTCTTGCTTCCCTTGAACAAAATCTGGCGGGAGGAATTTGTCGAACTGCGATTGACCCAGAAGAGGAATGAGAATCAGGATTAGAAGCAAAAGAAAAATGCCGGATGTCTTGAACTTTTTCATCCTTCCCTCTCGGCGGTTTGTCAAATCGGAGATCCTCCAAAGCGGTCGACGATTCATCTCATTCGATTTTATAAGCGCCCGTCGCGAAGAGGACCAAATTCAAGATGCAGCCAATCGCGTATCCCGCCCAGGCAAAACTCGCATCCCGGCTCCGTTTTGTTTTTTTATAGGCTTCGAGATAGCCCATGACATATTGGGGCGATTTGCCGGCAAGCGCTGAAGCCGGGGGCGCGGACTCTTGAAGATAACAGTAAAGGACGGCCAGAAGGCCGCAGAGAAATCCGCCCAAAATATATCCGGTATTACCTTTCGCATCGTGCTCACCGTCGGTTTTTCCTTGCGTGTACTCGAGGGATTGAGCCGTTTCCTGGCTCTGCGCCGCTATGGGCAAGGCCATAAGGACGAGCACCAAAAAGAGGCTGATCGCGATGTTGCCGATGTTCCGTATTTTCCCAAGAGTGAAAAATGATTTTTTTGTCTTCATGATCGCCTGCCCTCCCTTAAATTAAAAATTAGGTGCTGCCGATCCCGCGATCAAGGCATGAAGGGGGAGAAGGACGGAAACTCGCTTTTTCGCGATTTAAAGCTTTGCCTGTCCTTAAGCTCGGAATCGGTAGCTCCCATCTCGAAAGAATGATATCCCCGGGCGCCGATCGATGTCAATGAGCTCGGGAAGCGGCGGATCATTACCGCCGTTAATATTCGCCGAACTCGCGGAAAGCGGCGTACATAGCCCGGATGTTGGCCAAGGGAACGTCCGGCCCGATTTCGCCGCAGGCGATCAGGCCGCCCTCCGGAGCACCGCAGGCGTCAAAGGTGCGACGGACCTCGTCCCGGACCTGGGCCGGAGTGCCGAAGGGAAGAACATGCTGGCGGTCGATATCCGTCCGGACCGCGACGCGGCTCCGAAGGTGGCGGGCCGTCCAATCGTGGCCGACGACCGCGACCTGAAGATTGATTACGTCGACCCCTATTTCGATCAAATCGGCGAGAATGTCGTTGATATAACCGTCGCTGTGAAACCAGACATCCTTGCCCGCGCTCTTGGCCAGGCGGAACATCTCGGCATAGCGCGGTTTGAACAACCGTCTCCAGGCTTCGGGCCGGATGATCAGGCTGCGCTGGCCGCCCCAATCGTCGCCGAAATGGAGGCCGTCATAGTCGAGCTTCGTCCATTTCTCGAGCCAACGCAGGTTGAAGGCGAGAAGGTCATCCATGAGACGGACGGATGTTTGCGATTCCGAGGCAATATCCAGGAGCAAGTTCTCCATGCCCCGGAGCTGCTGGAGTTGCTCGAAATATGTGATCCACGCCCCGCGGGCGTACCAGCGGTCGTCATGGCCGCACATGTGGCCGCTGTATTGACGTCCGGCGGGGGGACCGGCCGAAAAAACTCCCGGCCAGCGGAATTGATCGTAATGGTCGAGGTCGGGAATCGGCCATTCAACCGGAATACCGCAGATTCCCGCCCATTCCACCCGCCAGACCGTTCCGAAATCGTCCCGGTTGCGTCCGGGCTTATATTGCGCGGGATAGGAATCCAAGGAGAGATCATCCGCGTAATCCCAGCCAAAATCCTCGTGGAACTCGAATAAAATGTCGTCGAGGGCTTGGCCATACTTAAGCCCGGCGGCGGGCAGAACGGCATGTGAAATCGGGACGCGGTCGGGGTTCCCGAAGTGAATCGCCCGCTGAACTCTTTCCCGGCTGGTCATCATCTCAGGTTATGCGATCGGGCCTTCGTGGGCGGCGGCGAGAAGCTCGCTGACGGTCGTCGTCGCCAGCCCGATCACCGTGTCCGCGGCTCCATAATAGATTTTCACCGGGCTATCAGGCCCGGCGAAGCCTTCCTCATCAATTTTTTCGATGATCATTCCGCTCGGGAAGACCACGTTGGGCACCTGCCCGGTCAGCTCATAGATTTCGCGGGGCTCGAAAATGTTGTGCCGGCAGCGGCCGATCACCTTGGACGGATCCTCGAGGTCGAGAAGCAGGACTCCTGCCTGATAGATATTGGCGCTTCCGAAGTGGGTGGCGACGCCATGGTAGAGGTGAAGCCAGCCTTCCCGCGTTTTCACCGGCGGAGGGCCCGAGCCGATCCATTCGTCCCAGTAATGAAAACGGCCGCTGATGAGGGGAGCCACCGGCTTCCATTCGAGCAGGTCTTCGGATTCGGACAGCCAGATCGTTTGGCCTGTCGCCGTCCCTCCTCCGAGGCGGGCCGTGTTCGGCCGGTCCATCCGGAGGTAACGGCCTCCGACTTTTTCCGGAAAGAGCACGCCGTTCCGGGTGTCGTCTCCGGATGTGATTCCGAGAAATTGGAAGTCGCGAAAATCTCGCGTACGGCCGAGTCCGAGGCGGCAGCCGCGGTCCATATCCATGGCGAACATGATCGCATACGAATTTTCGAGGAATGTGATGCGGGCGTCATAAATGTGGTGGATATTTTCTTTAACTTTATTGATCCCTCGCCATTCCACCACCTCCGGCCTGATCTTAAAATCGACGCCGTTGGCGCTTTCCGCGACCATCATCCGGCTTTCGCGCGATCGCGCCTGGACCCTGAGCAGCAGGATATATTTTTTGCCGAATTTGGCCGCCCCCGGATTGAAGACCGAAGCGACATCGTCTATCAGGGGAGGGACGCGGGGAATATCCCGTCTGGTCAGAATTGGATTTTTTTGATGGCGGCGCATGTCCTCACTCCTCTCGCGATCTCATCCGGACGTAAACACGGCATTCGGTCTGACTGACGGGTGGAAGGATGTTGCCCCGGATCGCCCGACCGTCCATCGTGATCGATGCAATTCCCGAGGAAACGCCGCCCGGATTTTCGACGGTGATGAGGTAACGCGTCCCGCGGAAGACGCGCTCCGCCTTGAATCCCATCCACCATGGGGGGATGACGGGGTCGATCATCAGTCCGTCGTAGGCAGGACGGATGCCGAGGATGTGGTCGTAGGCTACCCGGAACATCCAGGCCGCGCTTCCCGTCTGCCAGGAATGGCTTGCCCGGCCGGGCTCTTCATGCTCGTCGCTGGTGATGTATTGCGAATAGACATAGGGTTCGCCGACGAAAATATCGGAGTCGACCCGGTTCGGAAGAAGGGTCCGGTAATATCGAAAAGCCTCCGCCCCCCGGCCGATGAGGCATTCGGCCTGGATAAGCCAGGCCGCGGGATGGCAGAAAACCGCCGCGTTTTCCTTTTTTCCGCGGACGCAGCGCGTGATCAGGCCGATTTTGGGGTCTATCTCGCGGAAAGCGGGAGCGCAGATTTTCGGACCGTATTCCGAGTCCAGAAGGCGCTGGGCGCTGTCCATGGCTTTGACCTGCCGGGTTCGGTCGGGAAGGGAAGCGAGCACCGCCCAGCTCTGCGTATTTATGAAAATTTTGCCGCTCGTATTTTCTTTCGATCCGATTTTTTTCCGGTTTTCGCCGAAAGCCCGAATGTACCATTCCCCGTCCCAGCAGAATTCCTCCACCGCCCGGCTCAGCCGGTCGCGGAAGGAGGAAAGGTCTTCCCCCGATTCGGCTCCTTGGACCCGGTCGACAAGCTCGATCAATCTATTGAGCATGGCGATGTAAAACATCGCCCCCCAGACGCTTTCCCCGCCGTCTTTTCCGCCGATAAAGTCCAGGGTATCATTCCAGTCGCCGCGGCCGAAGATGGGCAGGCCGCGCGGCCCGACATTGGCTCGAGCGAAGTCCGCGACGGCATAGAGATGGTCCAGGATCGTTCCCTTTTTTTTGTCCAGAAAAGGCTCTTCCGCGTCCATGATGGAAAAATCGCCCGTCTCCTTGATGTATTCGGTGACCGCCAGAATAAACCAGAGCGGGTCGTCGCAATGCCGGGTGAATTCGCCTTCTCCGTCACCGTAGAAATGATGATAGACCTTTCCGTCGCTCCGCATCTGGCGGGCCAGCAGTCCGATCCGCTCACGGGCTTTTCCCGGATCCGCGATGGTGATGGCGATCGTATCCTGGGCTGTGTCGCGAAAGCCGAATCCCCGGCCGATGCCCCAATAATAAAAACTGGCCACGCGCCCGACATCGAAAGCGACTTTGGCTTGATACGGTGTCCAGAAATTCAGGAAGATGTTGACGTCGCGATCGGGGGTTTCGACCTTCGTCCGGCTGAAATAATCGTCCCAGCGCCGGCGGAGGTTCTCAGAGGCGGCATCGATTTCGACAGCGTCGCGGTATTTGGCGAGGACGTCGCGTTTCTTCGAGTCGAATTCGGCCTTGGGAATGACACCCAGCGAAAAAACGACATCGCGGAATTCCCCGGGGGGCAGTTCGATGTCGACCTTCAGAACGCCGACGGCGTTCCCGAAATCCGTATCGCGTGAGCTGAGGTCGCCGTTTTCGAGGGCCAGGGGCCGGTTTTCATTGCGATAGGGACCGATGAACCGCTCCCGCAGCGTTTCGAAAGCCGCGACCGGGACATTGGCCGTAAAAAACGCCCACTGGTCCCATTCCTTGTTTTCCTGGTGCTGCGTCCCGCGAGTTTCCGTGACCCAATAGGTCTTGGTCGCAAAAAGCGCATTGAGTTCCAGGTCGAAATGGACGCGGTTGAAATGCTGGTCGTCGCATTGGTTTATGAGATCGACCAGGGCATGGCCGAGACAGAACTCGACGTATCCGAACACCGAAAGCCGCCGCCTTCGTTGCGACGTATTCGATAACCGCGCTTGCCAGATTTCCCGGTCGTCATCGGGCGGAACGAAATAGAGTAGGCGGGATGCGATGCCTTCGACTTCGGCTTCGACCCTCGTGTATCCGAAGCCGTGGGCCACCCGGTAAGCTTCCGGGTTGCGTCCGACGGGCTGCCAAGTCAGGCTCCAGATCTCGCCGCTGTCCCGGTCCCGGACATAAATATATTTTCCCGGCCGGTCGGGCGGCACATCGTTGATCCGGTATCGCGTGATCCGGCCGTGGAGAGGGCTTTTGAAGTAGCTGATGCCGCCGCCGTTGTTCGAGATCGTGGCGAAATAGCGGCCGTTGGAGAGATAATTGATCCAGGGGCTGGGCGTCGCGACGTTGGTGATGATATATTCTTTCCCGTCCTCGCTGAAAAGTCCATAATTCATGCCGGAAGCCTGCCTCTCACTCCTCGGTCTGGACAAATCCCGAATCGCGGTGGTCTCGTTTCATGGTCCGAAGAGTCCGGATCATGTCCCTCAGGTTCTTGAATCCGCCCACGGAAAACCAGATGAGAACGACGATGGAAGCGCCGAGATACACCCAGACATACACTCTCCAGAACGACATCCAGGGCCCGTTGCCGACGTCATGGGTCAGGTTATAGATCGTTCCGGCGACAAAGACGACCGTCCAGATCAAGGTCCAGGCGTATGTGGCGAGGTAGATGATCTTATCCATTCTCGTGAATTCCTTCCCTATCCCCAGGACTTTCCAGCCCTTGACCGGCTGTTCGTCCATGACTTTATATTCGTCCTTGATCACATAGCGGCCGCGATGGAGCATCCTGTCCATATCGAACGTCCGTTTCGTCCCGCCGCCGAGAAGAGAGACCAGGACATAGACGAGGGCCGAGGAGGCCATGGCCAGTCCCCAGAACACCTGGCCGTTGATGGCGAAATCCGCTTTGATTTGATGGATGATGATCCCGCCGACGGCGATGACCGATCCCGTGATCATCGCCGCCCAGGCCGCGGCCGCGGTTCCGCGCTTCCAGTACAAGCCCCCGATGATGACCGCCCCGCTGCCGCCGGCAAAGATCGCTCCGGTTATGGCGAAGAAGAGAAAAACGTATTCGCTTTGGCGGAAGAGAAGGCTGAAAAAGAAGATGAAAACCGCGACGCCGAAGATCGATCCTTTGAGATAGCGGATATGCTTGTCGGGAGGAAAAGGTTTCCTGCGGATGGGCATGACCACGTCCTGGATGAAGATGCAGCCCCAGGAATGGAGATACGTGCTGTGGCAGGAGACCGCAGCGGCCAGCATCACCGCGGCGAGGGCGCCCATCAGGCCGACCGGAAGGAGCCGGGTCAGCACCAGGGGCACGGTCAGTTGGCTCCGAATCGCCTCGGAGGCCAGGCCGTTGAGCACCGGCTTGATGGGCGCGGCCGCCGCGGCGAAATCGGGATGATGAAGGACGGTGTAGGCTATCACCGGGACGAACACGAGAAACAATCCCCATTGGGGGATATTCCGCCAGTTCGCCAGGACGTCGCCCATTTTCGCCTCGTGGGCGCTTTTAGCCGAGGCATTATAAGCCTGGGTGCCCTGCCAGGACAGCTTCCCGTAAATGATGCCGACCATGCCGATGAAGAAATACCAGAAATTGTAATCCTTGGTCTGGCCCGTTTTGAAAGGATTGATGAGCGAAGCGTCGGCCGGCGCCTGCGACACTGCGGTGAAGATCTGGGCCCAGTCCACTTTGAACATCAGGACGATGATGATCAGGATGAACACGGCGTTGACGAAGATGCCCTGCAAAAACTCGGTGATCATGACCGAGACCTGGCCGCCGGAGAAGACGAAATAGAGGGGGATGGCCAGAACGACGATCATGACCAGGGCGAAGGTCGAGACGGAGAGGCCGAAAACGTTGAACCTCTGCGGCAGTCCGCAGAAATAGATGAAGAACCGGGCGCTGACCGCGGGAAAAATGCCGAAATTGATAAGCCCGCTGAGAAAGGCGAGGAGCCCGGCGAAGATGCGGAAATTGCGGCTGTAGCGGACCTCGAAGAACTGGGCCATCGTCAGGGCGCGGGTTTGGCGAAAACGGTAGAGGACCCAGCCCGAGACGCTGATGCCGACAAGGACGATGGCATTGATCATCTCCCACCAGCGCAAATTGAACCCGGCGATATAGTTCATCTCGAGCATCCCGACGATGGTGATGGCGCCGAGGGCGGCCGTTCCCTGGGACATGCTGACCAGATACCGGCCTCCGGTCCGGCCGGCGGCCAGGAAATCCGAGACCGAACGCATGAGCGTTTTAGAGACGCCGACCAGGACGATAATGACGCCGAAAACAACGACGACGATGCCCCAATCGACGACGGCGAGGTTCATAGGAGATGACTTTGGGGCGAAGTTCGAAACACTGGGCCTCAGCCGCCCTGTTTGAGCGTTATCCGTTTTTTCGAGTTTCCTCCGAACTTCGAGTTCACGCTGAACTCGATCCAACCCTCCCCTCCATCCAGCTTCACCAGGCAGCCGAATTTCTGCGACTGTTTGCTCAGCAGCCGGAATTCGACGGGTTTTCCTTTGACCGCCTGGACTTGATCGTTCGGCGCTGTCGGGTCGAGCACGGTTTGGGTTTCCGGAACGTCGATGATCTTGACCGAATTCGAGGTGGCGATTGTCAGCGTGTCTTTGACGTCGCGCTTCAACTGTACGGAGCGGTCCGAGCTCGTCGGATATATCCCCTCATTTTTAATGGTCGCTTCGACCCAGAGGAGGGCCTCGGTCGCCGGCTTGACCTCGACTCGGTCGATCTCGATTTTAGGGAACTGGCTCGCGCAAAAAAGAACGAACTGCGTGTTCCGCAGCGCTTCTTCTTCCATATAGCGCGCCGGCGGAGTCCGGGTGATGTGCTTTTTGGGCGTTCCCCCGATCCAGACCTCGCCCAGGTCTGGATGTCTGTAGGAATGGGGGGCGACCCAGCCCTCGCCGCCGAGCTCGATATCGATCCATTTCAGCATCTCTTCGTCGCTGACCCGGCCGTCCTTGTTCTCGTCGGCGTCGGAAGTCGGCAGACCCCACAGCTCGATCAAATAAGAATACGCGCCGAGCATGTTGTACGAGGCGGCCTGGGCTTGTCCGACCAATCCGCTCATCGTCGGACGGTAATCCTTCAAGATCCGGGCGCCCATCGTGACGATCTCGGTCTGGACGTCCATGTCCTGTTGGTAATTCCGGTCGACGATCCGGTCGAAAAGTTGGGCGTAGGCATTTGTCTTGCGCATCTCTTCGAGGCGGCGGGCGTTCTGATCCTGCATCTGGCGCTGCTGCTCGGGGGTCAGGACAAGCCCTCGTTGCGCCGGGGGCGCCGCGAACATGATCAATTTCCCGGTGTTATGGAAGTGGAACGAAGCAAAAATGTTCGGATGCGCCAGCCAGAATTCAAAAACGTTCCGCGTCTCGGACTCGCTCAAGGGATAGGGGTGGCCGTTCTGGAGCGACCAGTCGAAGGGAAAATTGCGGTTCGGGTCCGGACCGCCAAGGTCGTCCTCGTTGATCCGGCCGTCCCCGTCGTTATCGAATCCTTCCGTGCCGACGCGCCGGAAGCGCCGCCCCTCCTCTCTCGGATCCGATATTTGGACGAACATACGCTTGTCCGGGGAGAGCTTAAAACCTCCGTCGGGATCTTCGATATACATCATCGATATTTCGCCGTCGCCGTCCACGTCCTCGGTCTGGTCTTCATCAAGAAGGCCGTCCCCGTCGTCATCCGTGGGACGGAAAGGCTCGCGGGGATTGTTCGGCGTGTTGGGATAGCGGGCATAGGAATCGTTGGCGTCCACGTTCAGGCCGGGCAGGATATAGAAGGTGAGGCGATCGAGAAGTCCGTGGATGTAAGGGTCGTATTCGTAGCGGGTCAGTAAATACCAGGCGAGATAGAGCGAGCAGGTGACGCCGTTGATTTCGTTGCCGTGGATAGCCCCGTCGACCCACATCGCCGGTTTCGACAGCGGCGCCCCGGTCGATTTGGCCGTCAGGGTCAGGAGAAATTGGTCGCGGCCCTGGCGGCTTTTGCCGATGCTCTGGATGTCGGCGAGGTGCGCGTATTTCGCCCGGAGGTCCTGCAGGATCTTGTTCTTTTCGTCGTAAGTGTAATAGCGTTTCCAGGAAATCGGAAATTCGAGTTCTCCGTGATAGCCGCCGGGAGACGCCTGGAGTTTGGACTGGGCGGAGAGCAAGGGCAGAGGGCCGGACCCGAGCGGAAAGAGGGCTAAGAGAGTGATCGCGCCGGCTAGGATCATGGATTTCTTGTTTGACATGTCATCCTCCTCACTCATTTCGGGGCAAGGTCTTTTACCGCGGTTCCGCCTTTTTGCGATGAAACGACGACCTTGAGGGGCGTGTCGCCTTCGACGGCGACCAGCCATTTCACCTCGCGGCGCGGTCCGGTTGGCTGGACCTGGGCGGCGCGTCCTCCGGATGGGCTGCGCTGACCCGCCGGCATGCCCGGAATTCCGGGCGGCATCTGGGGAGATAATTGGGGAGGACCGCCCCCGGCTCCTCTCCGTTGGCCGGCCGCGGAAGCCGCCCCGACCCCCATTCCAGGGATCGCGAGCGTCCCGTCCAGGACGCCGAGCTTTTGATACGGCTCACCCTGGAGGAACGTGAGTTTCTCGCGATCGCCGATCAGCCAAACGACATCTTCGCGGTTTTCGACGAGCTGCGCTCCGCGCGCGACGTGAGTGGCCAGCTTTCCCTTGTTTTCAATCAGGGCGGTGACTTCGACAACCTTGTATTTGCCTTTGGACGCGCCTTTCTTGATCGTGACCTCGTCGCCCTGAACGACGGCCTTCGCCTCCCTAGCGTTGTTCGTTTCATAGAGGACCTTAGCCTGGGCATTCGTGATGACAACCTCCGGGAGAAGGCCGGCCCGAAAGAGCTCGAACTGCCAGTGCTTCTCGCAGACACCGCTCAATGGTTCACCCGGCCAGGCGTTGCTTCGGTATTTCGAGATCCATCCGCCGATCTCGCCTTCGCCCAATTCCGGATGCTTGAACGGTTTCCAGCTGATGAACAGCTTTCCCCCATATTTCTCGTCCTGCCATTTGAGTTGAGCGCGCTCGCGCGCGTTCCTGGCGTCCGGATCCTGCGGGTCGACCTTGGGAAATCCCTGGATGTCGTTCTCCGGATTCCAGAGCTCGGTCGTGACCGCGTAGGCGCCGAACTGCTGAAACCACCAGTCGATGACCATGCCGAAACCGTAGCGCTGGTCGCGCTCTTCGTTGTAGCCCATGATCCAGCCGCGGGGCATTTCGTAGCCGCGCTCCATGGCATACTTGTTGCGCGAAGTTTCCCTGAGTTTTGCCCTGAACTCGGCCATTCGCTCGGGCTTCAGCCAGGCCTCCGGGATTTTTTCGCCGATGATTTCGAGATACTTCTTCCCGAGGATGAGGTCATAGACGGCCACGTCCTTGGCCGAAAGGGCCGTATCGGGCGCGGTGCCGGGCACGCGATAGGTGAAACCGCCCGACGTATGAAAGTTTTGGACCATGAGGATGTTGCGGTGGTTCACCGCGAATTCGACGAGCGCCCGGGCTTCTGGTAAGGAGGTCGGATAGCGGCCCGTGCCGCCGGGGACGTTTTCCTCGGTCCACCAGCCTTCCGGGAAGTTGCGGTTGATGTCGAATCCGGACTCGTTGTCTTCGCCCCGCTTTCCGTCTCCGTCGTTGTCTTTGTCCTCCAGAATAACGGAATACCGCTGTTTCGCCGTGGCCTCGTTAGGGCCGAGACGGATCATGAGCCGCGGGTCTGCGTCATCCATGACGTACTCGCCCTTGGCGTCCTTGGAGCGGAACTGAGTGATATGGCCGTCGCCGTTGAGGTCGTCCGGGCCGTCCTCGTTGATCCGGCCGTCGTTGTCGTCATCGATGGCGAAGCTGTTGCCCCGCTGCGACCATTCGCGTTCAAGGCTGTTGAACATTCCGTCGGGATTGGCCGCCGGATTGATATAAAAAACCTTGGTGTCGATCAGGCCCGTGATTTCGGGATCGGAGCCGTAGCCCGAAACGAGCTTGTCGATGATATAGAGGCAGACCTCCGAGCCCGTAAATTCGTTGCCGTGCATCCCCCCGTCGATATACTGACCGGGTTTTCCCAGATACGGTTTGGGATGGAAGACATCTTTCACTTCGAGATTGCGCATATGGGTCAGCTTGACGTGCTGATCGATGGTCGTGCCCGTTTTCATGTTGGTGATCACCAGGACATAGATCGGCCGCTGGTGAAGGTTGCTTCGGCCGATCTCGATGAGCTCGGTGATTTCGGGATAAACGGCGGCGACCGCTTTTATATAAGTCGCGGCGCCGGTGTAGCCATGATAATCATCGAAGCGGATCGGAATTTTCTGCGCGGCGGGGGAGGAGACGGTCAGAACGAAAACGAGAATGAATAAAACAGGGAAAAGCGAACGCTTCACTCGAGCCTCCTTATTCGACGAAACGGAGAGGGAGAGGAGACGCTTCGTTTTTGGGGTTTTAGATTTGCTCTGACTTCGAAGAAGCGACGCCCATCCCAGGTTTCTCATCGCCGAACCCTTATATCACAGCCGAAATAGGGCGGTCAACGCTCGGGATGAAGGCGTTCGTCGCGGGGAAGAAGATTACTCTTTGGCTTCGTAGCCGCAGATGGCGTGAAAGATCGCCTGGTCGAAAAACACCGTGACCCGGTTGAACAGATCCATCGCCTGGTAAAGATCATAGGCCGTGTCGAGAAGTCCTTCGGACTGGACTTTTTGCCAAAGCTGGCGGCGGATCATGATCATGGCCAGGATGATTTCGGAGAGGGTAAATCCTTCCTTGCGCCGTTGAACACCGAGATCCGTCCAATACTGCTTGATCTCTTCCTTGGACGTGTCGCGGGAAATCCACTTTCCGAGCTGGGAGTATACCCGGTAGGCGCGGTGATAAAGCTCGGTATCGTTCTGGTATTTCTTATACGTCGGAGCGCTGACGTTTTTTTTGATGTCCTCGAGCCATTTTTTGGCTAATTCTTCGGCGTTGTTTTCGATGAGTTCGACCAATTTTTGGGCGACATTGGTCGGGAAAAATTCATCATACTTTCCCTCGAATTGCATGGGGCCCTCGCTTTTCTATTTGTAATGTAATGGATGAATTAACAATTGTCAACCGCCGGGTCCATGAGCTACGGCTGGAGGTTCCGCGGATCCTGCGCCGCGTCTTGCCTTGGAGAAACGTCGGGCGTAGAATACACCCGCTTCGCCGCATGGAGATCAGAATGAGAAGATATCCCCGCTTCATCATTTTTATCGCGATTCTTTCGGCCGTCCGGACAATGTCCGCGTTCGGACAGATTCCGCCGACGGGCACAGCGCAGCCGAAACCTGATTCCTTGCCGCGCGTATCGCGATTCGGCCAATATACGGGCTATGCGGAGCCCATTTACGATTCGGCCGTCCGAACGTCGCAATATGTGACCATGCGCGACGGGGTCAGGATCGCCATCGACATCATCCGTCCGGCGAAAAATGGTCAAGTGTCCAAAGAGCCGCTGCCGGTCATCTGGACGCATAATCGCTATAGGCGCGCGTTCAAGGCTCCCAACGGCCGGCTCATCTCGATTGTCGACAGCCGCGACATCCGGAATCTCGTCATCCACGGCTATGTCGCGGCCGTGGCGGATGTCCGGGGCTCGGGCGCCTCGTTCGGCGCCGCGCTCGGGATTTTCTGGAAAGAGGAAACGAGGGACGCCTACGAAATAACGGAGTGGCTGGCAGGGCAGCCCTGGTCCAACGGCCGCGTGGGCATGTTCGGCGGCTCTTATCTGGGCGTCACCCAGCTCCTGGCGGCGAGCACAAAGCCGCCCCATCTGAAGGCCATCTTTCCGACCATGTCGCTTTTCGATCTGTATGACACCGTCTATCAGGGAGGCATTTTCAAAGAAGATTTCGTCCGGACGTGGAGCCGGCTGATGAACGTTTATGATACTGAACAGACCGCTTTGCCGGTTGATGCCGACCCGTCCGGAGCCATGCTCAAGAAAGCCGTCGAGGAGCATGCCCGGGTCAACCGTCCCCTGATTTCCATTTTGGACAGGCTCAAATTCCGGAACGGGAAGGACGATGCGACCGGGGCTTTTCCTTATCTCGAATGGCAGCCGGCCGGCGCGCTCAAGGACATCAATGAATCCGCTATCCCGGTTTACATTTGGGCGGGCTGGTTCGATGGATTCATCAGGGACAGCTTTCTCATGTTCCGCAATTCTGTTTCTCCAAAGCGGATCGTCGTCGGAGCCTGGCCGCACGCTTCCAGGGTTGCCGAAGTGTACAAAGAAACGTCCTCCCTCCTGGCTACAGAAGAACACCGCTGGTTCGACTATTGGCTCAAGGGGATCGACAACGGCGTCCTGAAAGAGCCGCCGATCCACTATCAGGTTATGTACCAGCCGAAGAAGAACGTCTGGAAAACGGCGGCGGAATGGCCCTTGGCGGAGCAGAAATTGGCCAATTTTTATTTCGCCAAGGGCACGTCGGGGAGCGTGTTGTCGAAGAATGACGGGCTGTTGGAGAGAAACGCGCCGGGCCGCGCCGCGGCCAAGGATGATATTGTAACCGATTATGGCGCATCGACCGGCGCCACATCCCGCTGGGACAATACGATGGGCGGCGACTTCGGCTATCCGGATATGACCGCAAACGGCGTCCGCGGCCTGACGTATACCACGCGGCTTCTGAAGAGCGAAATCGAAGTGACGGGTCATCCGGTCGTCCATCTCTGGCTAAGTTCCACTGCGGCCGACGCTGATATCTTCGCCTATCTCGAGGAAGTCGATGCCCAGGGCGTTTCCCACTACGT
>Ga0315286_10000506_pt1 | contig 33005 bp, 33 predicted proteins | sample YL17G10_0_MG_FD_205038 | JGI IMG/M metagenome (GOLD analysis project Ga0315286, IMG submission 205038) | Sediment microbial communities from Yellowstone Lake, YNP, Wyoming, USA - YL17G10_0 | ecosystem: Environmental > Aquatic > Freshwater > Lake > Sediment | place: USA: Wyoming | collected... | reverse complement strand
GTGAAAACTGCAATTCTGGGGGGCGGACTTTCCGGGCTGACGCTCGCCCGGCTCCTGCAGGAACAAGGCGAAGAGGTTGTTGTTCTTGAAGCTGAGCTGGAATATGGGGGACTGTGCCGGTCCAAAACCGATCAGGGATTTACTTTTGATACCGGTGGTTCGCATATCATCTTTTCCCGAGATGATGAAGTACTCGCATTTATGCGTAGGATGATTGCAGGTAATGAACAACGCAATAACCGCACCACGAAAATCTTCTATAAACAGCAGTTTGTGAAATATCCCTTCGAGAACGGACTTTCTGATTTACCCCCGGAAGACCGGTTTTTCTGTATCAACGAATTTATAAAAACCCTGATTGCAGTTGAAAAAGGTGAGATCCCGGCTCCGGTAAACTTCCGGGAATGGATTTACTATACCTTCGGTAAAGGTATTGCCGAATGTTATATGATTCCCTATAATGAGAAGATCTGGAAGTATCCGACTGACAAAATGTCCCTTCACTGGGTTGACGGTCGCATCCCCCGTCCTCCTGTTGAAGATATAATCAAGTCCGCGATTGGAATCGAAACCGAAGGTTACACCCATCAGTCGGTCTTTTCCTACCCGCTTGATGGTGGGATTACGACACTCGTGCGTGCAATTGCACGACCCATTGAACCGTGTATCAATACCGGATTCAGAGTTACCTCGATCACAAAATCCGGTAATATTTGGCAGATCAGCAATGGCGATGAACGTATCCAGGCAGACCAGTGCATCTGCACCATGCCGGTGCAGCACCTGTTTCCCTGCCTTGATGATGTTCCCAGCGATGTGAAAAATGCGGCAGATGCCTTGAAGTATAACTCGCTGGTGTGTGTCAATATCGGGATAACCGGACCCGTACCGGGAATTTCCTGGCTCTATGCCCCGGATCCTGCAGTTGGAAGGACAAACCGGATCTCTTTCCCATCAGGATATAGCCGGCATGTTGCCCCGGATGGCTGCAGTGCGATCCTTGCCGAGATTACCCACCAGTCCGGCGATGACGTTGCTGATAAGACTGATGATGAACTTATAAGCGAAGTCGTAGACATGCTCCAGAGGATGCAAATTCTTCAAAAGGACCAGATTGTCTATTCATCGGTTGTGCGGCAGCCTTTTGCCTACGTGGTCTATGACCTTGACTACCAGAAAAATATCGCAACGGTGAAGGAGTATTGTAAGGAGATCGATATACCGCTTGTAGGCAGATTCGCACAATTCGAGTATCTGAACATGGACGGGTGCATAAGAAGTGTTATGGATTTTATGTCAACGAAGGGACTGCAGTAATTGTCATCAGTTACATCACCCTTATAATGTTCAAACTATTTACCAATAATAGATAAACGGAAATTGTAAATGATTTCGTCATTACCCTTATTATCAGTAAACATAAACACTGTACAGGAGTTTTTTTCCCCATGATATCGGTCATTATCCCGACCTTTAATGAAGAAGAGAACATAGCGCAGTGTCTCGTGTCACTCACCCACCAGACGGTGGCACGGGCAGATTACGAGATCATCGTTGTGGATGGTGGCTCAAAGGATGCAAGCTGCACGATCGCAGAAAAATATGCGGACAAAGTTTTCTTGCAAACGAGTAAAAAAGTTGGCGGTGCACGAAATGACGGGTTCATGGCAGCGAAAGGGGAAATTATTGCAACGACCGATGCCGACTGTATTCTTCCCCCGACTTGGATCGAAATGATAAAACAGGATTTTAACGACAATCGTGTTGTTCAGCTGTACGGACCTGTCTACCCAATTGAGGTGGGGATTCGTCATAAATTTTCGATACTGTTTGCCAACACATTCTCCCGAATCGGCTATTACAGCCATACATTCTATTATTCCTTAGGATGCAACACGGCATTCCGGAAAGATGCATTCATAAAAGCCGGGATGTACCGCTGTTTCGATGCCGGAGATGACCTCGAGATCGCTTTACGTATGAAGGATCAGGGAAAGGTAGCGTTTGATGGCAGGCTTAAAGTTGGTTTCTCGATGCGCCGGTATGAGCAGTTCGGAACGTTAAATTCACTCTACGAATGGTTTTATATTGTATCTCACGGCGGAGAAACCCAGAAGTACTCCTATACCCAGAAAAAATACAAATAATGATATCATTATTTTTCCGATGAATTTTGTCGATTTGGAGAGTTCATGTCAGCTGATCATCAATCAGATTGCAGTGGACCCCCGGAAGTCGGACGGATCTCAGCTTTTAACCACCGTGAATTTGCCCAATTACTGGGCATGGAAATAACTGAGGCAAATGACGGTTATGCACGCGTTGTTATGGACTGTAACGGAAAGAACAATCCGCGTGGTGTTGCGCATAGGGGGGCAATCTTTGCTCTGGCAGACCAGGCATTCGGGATCGCAGCAAACTGCGGTTCAGTTATTCGGGTTGCAGTTTCCATCCATATCCAGTATATCTCGCCCGCAACCGGTTCTCTCGTCGCAGTTGCCCATCGTGTTGCTGACAATGGCTGGTATTCTCTATTCCGGGTTATGATATACGAGGAAGAACGGACCATCGCCGAATTTGATGGCGTAACAATCCAGGTAAACACTCCCCATCCGTGAAAGGATGGCTCTCCTAATCTCTTTTTTTTCTATTGTAATAATTATACGAATGTAGAAAGGAATGTAACAGTCCTCTCTTACTGACCCTCGTTGATAACGATTGACGTAGTACCTGTTTTTGGGTGAACTGATTATCGTCATTATTCAAATAAAATGGTCTGCTTAAAAAATCCAATGTCCTGAATAATTCCAATAACTGCCAGGTTACATGGTGTAACCCGGGCGATCTCGTGAATATAAAATAAGGGAACGGCCAAATGTGGAATTATGACAAATAAACCATGCGATACCTGTAAAAAAGAGTGTGTTGGCGGTATCATCTATGGTAATTGTCAACAATTCCTCCATTGGCGCAAGGAGCTCAATCACCTGAGCGTTTGTCTGGACTCTCTGCTCCAGCCGAGCCGGCAAGCGGGTATAGCTGAATAAGAGGGCTTCATGGTACGTTTTGTTGGCGATTTTCTGCTTTGATTAGTTGATTTCCTGTTGTGCTCCAGAGAATGCCGGGTTTTAAGGTACATGGCTGTCTGAGATTTTTTTTATTTTTTTGATGCTCTGAATCAGTGTCCTCTTGTGTTGCCCCAACTTCTATGGGTATAGTAAAAAAAAAGCTTTTTGATGGCATATTCTTTTATCTTTCCTGACATGAATTGTTACTTATGCCTACCATGAAAATCCGCGGTGGAGACCTCGATCTTGTCGAGTATGAATTCAATTCATTTCCCCCGGGAAAAAATCTCAAGACCCTTGGGTATGAGAAGAAGAAGTACACGTTAAAACCTGTGAAAGGAAAGATTACCGTAAAAGCCCCGGCGCGAATACATCTGACCGTCCTCGATATGAACCGGTTTGCGCCTGATCATCCCGGTGGAGGGGGGATCGGATTTGCCATACAGTGCTATTGCATGGCGGAAGTAGAATGTACAAAAAAAGGTGTCGAGATCGATTACAGTCGCTCATCCATAATTGAAAATTTTGTCGCAGTCTTCAAAAAAACCGTTGGATATACTGGTGGTTTTAAGATCAAAGCGACAGACCATCAGCACCAACATGTAGGGCTTGGGTCTACCAGTACGGTCATGATCGCGGTCGCTACGGCGATGAATGAAGCACTCGGCCAGCCGCTGACAAACGACCAGTTAAGAAAACTGATAGGGCATAATTATGTTGAGGAGACTGCAGACGGAAACATTGCCTTTGGTTTTGAAACCGGTGTCGGTCCCGCGGTAAGCACGCATGGGGGGATGGCAGTACTTGGTGATGAACTCACTCTTGTTTACCATCATGCGTTCGCCGAAGGAAAAAACGTGTATATCATTATACCCCCCACGGATATCTCCTCTGCCGGAACACAGGAATTTGAACTCCTTATGAACAAGGCGCGGACACTTGACTACCGGGATCGTGAACTCAAAGCATATCTCTTTTTGATGGATCTCGTACCGGCGCTTGAACAGGATGACATTAAAAAAGCTGGAGATGTTATCTGGGAGATCGAATTCCGGGGCTCAAAACGAGCCGAAGTCGAACACCATAGTTTTGAGATCTATCACTATATGAGCAAGCTTCGCGATGCAAAACTCGAATTTGTGGGTATGAGTTCAGTGGGCCCTTCCATTGCTGTAGTTACCGGACTAGACCAAAAAGCACTGGAAAAAATCCTCAAACCCCTTGGACTTACCATAGCGATTGTCACAAGGGTTGATAATGAAGGCTTGAAAATAACCCGGAAAAAATAATTTTTCACCAGTTTTTTCTTCCCTCGTTTATGTGGTTATGGCTTATTGGAAAAACACCCCTCCCATGATTTTTATCGGGAATTGGAAAGTGACTAACGCATTGTAGGGGATGCCAGAACGTTTGGCGAGATCCTGCATTTCCTGCTGAAACATTTCTCCCTCGCATCCTCATCTGGTGAAGGTCGCATGTATTTCTGATCGTACCAAGGTACTCCCCAAAACCCGCATCGGCCACTGGTGCACACTGATTGACACCGGAGTGAGTTTTGAGAAAAGATCAATAACTTCCTCCCGGGTAAAGTAATGAGTAATAATACCGGGGCCACGCCGGAATGTTGCCGTTTCAGTTTCATCCCCTTTACCAAACCTGAAATCCTTAGTAGAAAAATCCGTAAAAAACAGGATCCCGCCGGGTTTGAGGATGTGTGGCAGTGTACTAGTGATCTGTTCTCTATCCGGTTCATGCATATGACCTATAACATGCATTGCAAAAACCGCATCAAACGAGGCATTCTTAAAAGGGGGACGGCGGGCATCCGCAACCATAACGTGTCCGTGTGAGGCACCCCCGACTACCTGCCTGCTCAACGTAACCGCCCGTGAAGAAAAATCGATTGCGGTCACATCCCACCCACGCTGAATCATTGCAAAGAGTGTTTTTCCGTTGCCGCATCCAAGTTCAAGCACACGGGAGCCCGAAGGAAGGTCTGGCAGATCGTGAATTACTCCGCTCCAGAGCATCCCCCTGCGGGTATAATCCTCTTCCCATGCTCCCGAATCCGGTACCATTACCAATCTCCTGATCGTTATACCTTAATCCGCTGGGTTCTGTTCTCCTTAAAAGGGTATCATGTATCTTTACTTCAAAGGAAAAAAAATCCTTTGATTCTCCTACTACTGTGTCAGGTTCAGGAAAAACTGCAGGGGGATAACCCAGAAAAACCGGTTCTTCCCCCTGATTGTCAAACCGACCGTAAATGGTACCGTCCAAACCATCATAAGGTCTTGTTACGTATAGAATCTCCAAATGAGACTCATCGCAATTCAATAGAGATGTTTTGTAAGAGCCCTGGTTCCCTGGATGTCAGCAGGTCCTGTGCTTCGCTACCCTCATCAGGGAAAAGACAAGTATCTCTACTCTTTGGTCATTATAAAAAACAGGGATCACGCAAGGTATTGTTTAAGTCTCTGCGTCACAAGCCCGATAAGAAAATCTGTTGAATCAATGCGGTTAATCTCATCAGCGTTAATCAGCTCATGAAAGGACTTTCCTGATTGGATGTAAACTGCAGGAACAGAAATCTTCTGCGTCCCACACAGCTGAAAAAATTCATCGCGGTGGAGGAACCTTGACGGAAAGCCGAGATCATTAATGAATCGTTTCCATGACTTTTTCACACCGACCGGACTGGAGATCAATGCAAAAAGATTGCACTGTGGAGTTTTGGCAGATGTCATACTATGGTGATAATCCGACATGCCCGACAGGTTGCCTCTGTCAATGTTATACACAAAAAGCAGGACTATACCAGACTGCATAGTACATTCCCATTTCTTTGCGATGATTTAAGGGTTGGGATTATTTAGCAGAGGAATTTTTTGTAGTCAGCCGCACAAGAGTTCCCCGTTTCGCATGCCGCATCCGTCAGTATCAGGGTATCTGGGTTATTCACCTGTTCAGGATAAATGCAAGAGCGATAAAGTATGATGTATATTCATTCTTAAGTACACACATTCGCATTCACGAGAAGGGAGAATCAATGTTAGATATCAGGTTTGTTCGATCCAGCCCGGATGTGATCAGGGCAGATCTTAAAAAACGCAATGATACAGAAAAACTCGCGTGGGTAGATGACCTGCTCAAAAAAGATGCACGATCACGCGAACTCAAAATGGAGACTGATGTCCTGCGCCAGCGCCGCAACACGATAGCCCGCGAGATTAATGCGGTACGAAAAGCCGGACAGGAAACAAACGTCCTCGTATCTGAAGCCGCAAATCTTCCCCAGAAGATTAAGGATCGGGACGTGGAACAAGAAGAGATCGTTCAGGCAATCCGCCACTATCTGATGCGCCTGCCCAATATCCTTCACGAAAGTGTTCCGGTGGGTAAAGATGATACCGAAAATGTTGAGATAAGGCGTGTGGGCATGCAACGGGCATTCGATTTTGAGCTGAAGAACCACGGGCAGCTGGCTGCTGAGCATGGATGGGCGGATTTCGAACGGGCGACAAAAATTTCAGGAGCAGGATTCTATTTCCTGAAAGGCAGTCTTGTTCTCCTGGATATGGCGCTCCAGCGGTTTTCGATTGATCTGCTGGCATGCAAAGGCTATACACCGGTAATCCCCCCATACATGATCAACCGGTCGTCGTATGAAGGTGTTACCGATCTGGATGATTTCGAAAAAGTCATGTATAAAATTGACGGGGACGACATGTACCTGATCGCGACGAGCGAGCACCCGATCGGTGCAATGCACCAGGACGAAATCTTTGAAGAGAAGGATCTTCCGCTCCGTCTTGCCGGTATATCACCCTGTTTTCGGCGGGAGATTGGTGCGCACGGGCTTGATACCAAAGGTCTGTTCCGTGTCCACCAGTTCACCAAGGTCGAGCAGTTCGTATTTTGCAGACCTGAAGATTCATGGCAGATTCACGAGGAATTGCTGGCAAATGCTGAAGAGGTGTTCCAGAAACTCCTGATTCCGTACCGTGTCGTGTCTATATGTACCGGTGACATCGGGACGGTTGCAGCGAAAAAATATGATATTGAGGCATGGATGCCCCGCGAGAATACATACAAGGAAGTCGTGTCCTGCTCTAACTGTACCTCCTACCAGGCAGTCCGCCTCAATATCAAGGTGCGGGATAAGAGTGACTTTGAATCCAAGCACCATGTTCATACCCTCAATTCAACGGCGATTGCCACATCACGGGTGATGCGTGCCATCCTTGAAAATTACCAGAAAGAGGATGGTTCAGTAGAAATTCCCACAGTACTCCGGCCTTATATGAACGACCGGGAATATCTGTGATCTTTTTTTATAGCCATAGATCGAACTGGTCAGGGAATAAATACTTATTTTGCTGTTGAAAACGCAACTATAGATAAGGGTGTGGTACTATGGGCTATCCTGAACTGGACCGTGATGAGTCCATAATCCTGGAAACGCGGAATATTAAATTCAAATCCATCTCGTTTGATGCGATACTTACTAACAAGCGTATTATTCTTACCGACAGCAAGAAGAATGTCATTCCGTCACAGGATATTGCTCTCTCGACTATCAGGAATGTCGAAGCAGGAGAAAATGCGATACGGGACCACTTTTTAATACTCGCAATCATCGCCGATACCGGCGAAAAGCACCAGACGGTTCTTACCTTTGTACGACAGACTGGCGGAGAAAGAAAGCGGGAATGCAGTGAATGGGCAAAGAAACTCAAAAGTCTCATTCCGGCACCAATTATTGAAACAACATCTGCTAACTATCCTGTGTTTTATGGAGAGCCTGCGACAAAAGGCGAAATCCAGACTCCGGCACAAGGTGGTGCTACGACAACCCGTCCGGCAAAAAAGAAGATTGAAACCGCCCTCCCCTTAGGTAAGATTACTGAAAAAACTCCTGTTGCCCCGATACCAAAAGAGACTTCATCCCTTCCCACCGGTTCGTTCTGTTCACGATGTGGGAATCGCGTTCCTTTCAAATCAACATTCTGCAACCACTGCGGGACACCTATCAAGCATCCTTCTGAACGCACACCAGCATCTCAGCCTGTAATTACGAAAGTGCCAGTCCCTCCTTCAACACCTCCGTCCCCCGTTACCAGGGTGCCGGTTCGTCCTTCCGCACCCCAACCGGTCATTATCGAAACACAGGTACCGGTTCCCCAACCTCCAGCTCAGCCTGTAATTACCAGGGTACCGGTCCCTCTTTCAACACCTCCTTCCGCTGTAACCAGAGTAACGGTTCCTCCTCCGGCACCCCAACCGGTCATTATCGAAACACAGGTACCGGTTCCCCCTTCAGCCGGTTCAACTGGAGAACACCAGAGTAGTCAAATCGACCAGATAATCCATTCAATTGAACCCTTAATCGCAGACTCCGTACCCCGTACCCAGCAATCAACACCTCTTGTCCAAAAACACGATTACCAGCAAATAGCTGAACCGGCAGCTCCCGAACCCCAGGCAGCATCTCCCTCCCAGGTACTGTGGCCAGTACTACCCAACACTGAATCTCCTGTGGCGTCAACCCAGGAATCAGCTGCCGGAGAACCCGCGTCTCCCCATCCGCACCTGGTTCCTGGAACTGCAGGAAAAAAACCCAATTATGTTGCGATCGGGATTCTTATCATCGCCATCCTCCCCATTTTAGCAGGGCTGGTTATTGTAGCAAACATTATGTCCGGTCCCTCCGGTGGACCTGTGATTACTACCCCGGTAACCACCGTAGCGACTACAATACCGACTCCTCTACCGCAATCCACCCGTACTCCTGTGGCAACGGATACCATTTTACCCGGGCCCACTGAGGTAATGATTCCTCCCACTGGTGTGTGGGTAAGGGCATCGTATCCAGGTAATTATATCGGGTTGATTGGTACGCCAGGCAACCAGCTTGAAGTATCCGGCACCGGAGACAAGTTTTATCCGATATCGACAAGTGAAGGTATTGTCGCAGCAGTTCTCCAGAAAAAGGATGGTTCAGGGGATAAAATCATTCTGGAGGTTTATAAAAACGGTGTGATGCTCAAACGTGAATCCAGCGTCACCCCAAAAGGTATCGTTGAAATTCAGCTGGATTTGAAAACTCTCCCCGGTGCCGGTAATTCCTCTCCCTCAAAATAATATCTTTATCTCCAAGTGCCCTGTTTTTTCCATTTCCTAAAAAAGCAGGTAGTTCAAAGGAATGGAATAATTCTCTCCTCGATGAAAATACTGGATATCTTTGTGATCAGTCGATGAATAAACGATTGTTTTTGATATGACATAGTAGCCAATTGAAAAAGAACTCGGTGAATGTATCAATCGAATAGTGGCGTTTGAAAATCACTAAAACCTTTTTATTAACCGGGAATACATCCGAAAAACAGGATGCTGCTATGGGGATTCGAACCCCAGTCGCGGGCGTGAAAGGCCCGCATGATTGGCCGGACTACACTATAGCAGCGCGTTGTTGCTCTATCTAATTTCTCGGCACCTCATAAATAGATTATGGAATAGGAAAAAATGGGGTGCTTGTGGGGGATTGCCTGTATTTCTGGTTAAGGTTTCTTGTTTGTTATTTTTTATTTATCGGGTAGCCTTCCGTCTCGGTCACCGTCTTGAATGCGGCCATCAGTTGCCGGGTGACCGGTCCAGGCTTGCCGGATCCGATTGTCCGCCCGTCCACCCACGTGATCGGGGCGACTTCGGCAGCGGTGCCGGTACAGATCATCTCATCCGCGGAATAGAGATCGAAGTAACCGATGTTCTGCTCTTTGACGGTGATTCCCAGGGATTTTGCAAGTTCAATCAACACCATGCGGGTGATGCCCCGAAGATTGTTAAGGGTCGGGGGTGTGATAATCTCGCCGTTTTTCACGACATAGAGGTTGTCACCCGATCCTTCCGACACGTAGCCGTTCGTATCAAAGAAGATTGCCTCATCACCGCCCTTATAATTCGCCTCAATCTTTGCGAGGATATTGTTGAGGTAATTTAAGCTTTTTACATTTGGAGGGAGTGCATCAGCGGGATTTCTTCGAATAGAAACCGTCACTGCCCTGAGACCCTTGTCATACAGGTCGCCATACATCGCGCCCCAGCTGGTTGCAATCACGATAACGGAAGGTTTCGGGCACTTGCGCGGGTCAAGACCGAGATCTCCCACACCTCGGCTGATGATCGGCCGGATATAGGCATTGGTTAATTTGTTCCTTCGCAGCACTTCGCAGATTACTTCGGTCATCTCCTCTTTTGAGAAGGGAGGCTGCAGGTCTATTGTTTTTGCTGAATCGTAGAGACGATCAAGATGTTCCTTTAACCGGAAAATTTTACCGTTGTAGGCGCGGATGCCCTCAAACACGCCGTCACCATACAGAAAACCGTGATCAAAAACCGAGATTTTTGCCTGGTCATCAGGAAGGTAATTACCATCAATGTAAATGATCATAGCTTTTATGGGGTGTATTGGGTTTTCTAGTTTTTTCTTTTATCCGTACCTGACAAAAATGCTCATCGAGATGGACTAGGCCTTCAACTCCCCCCTTTACCTTCCACAGGGTATTTTTTCATGACCGAAATCAGACAGTACCTATCCCGGGTTATTTTTTTTGTTCAGTGAAAAAGGACTGGCTCCCGTGATCCTTTCGAACATGTGCACCTCAGCAGAAACTCTCGTGGGTTTTAAACAACCTGTCAATACCACGGGAAAAATACCCTCTCCTCGTTAGGTATTCGATTTTTGAGACAGGACTGCATGTAATGAAATTCAATACGAATGCTCACGAATTTTTCCGGCACAATCCGACAAAATGCCGGAACATCCCTGCACTTGCCACCGGATGCAGGTGGGTGTAACTCCCGAGCGTATTGTCGATGACCGCTCCGTCAAGATTTTCATGAATACCGATACCACGGGAAAGTTGGTACGCAAAGTGTGTGTTCGGAGAGAGCAGGACTTCAGAGTAATGGAATTCATGGCCACGAAATGCTGCAGCACCCAGCGGAGAATCGCTCCTGCTTGTACCTTCAACATAACTCACTACCCGTTTTGCCGGCATCCGGGTTTCCCCACAAAAAACTTTGCACATCTCATACTCCTGATCTGAATGCGCGCCCTGCCAGCCTTTTTGTAAGAGTATACGGTCAGTCAAATACATAAGCCCGCCGCACTCCGTATAGATAGGCAAGCCATTCCGGGAAACCTCCCGTATCGCTTCGCGCATCGGATTGTTTGCTTCCAGTTCTTTGACAAAGAGCTCCGGATAGCCTCCCCCAATAATATAACCATCCGCATCAGGGAGCCGGTCATGAACCGGACTGAATGGGACATACTCTGCGCCTAAGGTATGCAGAATATCAAAAAGATCGGCATAATAAAAATTGAACGCCTCGTCAAGTGCGACACCAATTTTAACATCACGTTCCACCATCGTGTCAAAGAGTGGTTTTTCCGGAGGCGACAGCACGGATTCCTTCATGAGTTTCTGGAACCGCTCAAGATCGACATACTGCCCAATCATATCCGTGATGGTTGCAATACGGGTATCAAAGTCGCCGCGCCCGGCACCTTCCCGGTACGGTACGAGGCCGAGATGCCGCATGGCAAGCTGCATCTCTTCCATGCGAGGTATGGCCCCGATAACCGGAATACCGCAATAGTGTTCAATTGCCCGCAGAGCCTTGTCCCGGTGAGAACCACCTTTTACATTATTAAGAATAATGCCAACGATATGAACGTCCTGATCAAATGCCTGGAATCCCTTAACAAGGGCAGCTGCACTCCTGGTGATACTCTGGGCAGAAACAACCAGCACCACCGGGAGATCGAGTAATTTTGCGATAGATGCGGTGCTGCCAATATCGGTAAGTGCCTCGGCTCCTTCATACAACCCGCGGACCCCCTCGACAAGTGCGATATCTGCACCGCGACATCCATATTGAAAAATTTCGCGAATCTGTTCATCGGAAAGCGTGAAACTGTCAAGGTTCCGGCAGGGGCGCCCGGAGACTGCGGAAAGGTAGGAAGGATCAATGTAGTCCATTCCCACCTTGAAAGTCTGGACCCGGTTATTCCTGGAAAGAAGCGCAGCGAGGGCAAGGGTAATGCTCGTCTTACCGCTTCCTGATCGATCGCCGGTAATCAGGATTTTTTTCATGTAAGGCTCCGCAGGATGGCACCGAATTCACTCTCGACAATAGTGCAGACACCCAGCGTCTTTGGGTGGAGATCGATTTCCACAATCACATGCTGGTGCCCGATGGCGTGGAGTGGACCCACCTGGCGAGGGCCGTTTGTCACCGAGAAACACTCGATGCCCTCAGTGTATTCCGGAGGAATTGCATGAGGCACACCGGTAATCAGGGCAAATGCGGGCGCAATCTCCTGTAACTTCCTCCCAAGCAGATCACCATTCGCCCCGTACTCGTCAAGTGCACCGATAATTTCGAGCTTCACGCCGCGGTTCGTCATCTCTTCGAATATCTGCTTTGCATCCAGCCGGGTCTTGGGCAGTCCGCGCTGATCGAGATTGGCGATATAGGTAATATCAGCATCCGGACAAGCGTCATGGAGAGCAACCAGCTCATCAGCGAACATATACGCCGTCTCTTTCTTTGCATTCAGGACTGCCGCACCCCTTTTCCCGCTCCGTGCAAGTTCGAGCAGGCGCTGTGCAGCGATATGTTTCAGATCACCCCGTGAGGGTTCAATATATGGCTGGCTCGCCGCACCTCTCAGCCGTTCCACTTCGTTTGCCTTCTCCATTAAGAACCGCTGGCGGATGAGTTCATCCGGGGAAATCCATCCTTTTTCACAGGCTGCTTCAAGCGTCGCAAGTACCCCGGCAATATTTTCGAGATATCCGGCATGGATATCAATTGCTATCGTGGGGGTAGTTATTCCGGCTCCATCTATGGCAGACTGGAGATCTTCTCCTATAATCATCGCAACACAGGTCCCAATCACCGCCATCCTTTTTGGGGAGAAATGATCTTCGGCATAGCGCAGGACATCTTCAAGCGGTTTCTGACCCCCAAAGATGAACTCGTTGTCGGCAAGGGATGTCGTGAGCACCCGCATGCCATCTTCCTCCAGCAGCCGGGCGTGTTTGAATGAACAACCGGAAGGACCGTGGAGGATAGCAACATCGACTTTGAGATCCCGTGCTGTGTAGAGCGCAGCAACAATCGAACTGGGACGTGGGTGCATGTATTTCATGATGCTTCAGTTATCTCCAGGTTTTTACAGCAAGTACAATGGATCCTTGGTCTGTTATATGCACAGCCGAGGTATAGGCTTCTGCAAGTGTGGCAGTATAGGCTGATACACGAGATACCAGCCAATCGGAATCAGGAGTTCCCGGGATCGGGAATGCTCCCACCCCTACCACATGCACGGGACGGATCTGGTCGATTGCTGCCCGGATCTGGTCGAAGGCAAATCCTTCGCAGACTGCTCCGTCACCTTCCGCCTGACCGATGACCAGGGTAATAGCTTCTTTTCCGGATATACTCCGGGCATACCGGGCTGCTTCGACTGTGGTTGCAAGGTTAGTACCGCTGTTGGCATTATCTACGACAATCAACCCCTGATCATACGACACGGACATCCTGCCCGGGAGCGCGCTGAATGAGGACAACGGCTCGGGGTCTATCCCCAGCAGCATCGCTGCGGCAGCGGCAAGCATCAGTGGCGAATGGTATCCGGGAAGTGCAAGAAGCGGATTGAAAAACCTGCAGGTTTTCCCGGCCAGCGTGAGGGAGCATTCTGTGCCCTCGCAGGCTGCAACGTCTTCGATATGGACAACCCTTTCAAGATAGTCTCCAGGTATATTTTTTGCAAGGAGAAGGAGTTTGCAGTGGTGTGCAGAGGCGACTTTTGTACTGAGGGCAGATTTTTTCCCGGCAGCAAAAAAATAATCTTCATCCGAAGAAATAATCCCCAGCGTCCCTGAACAGGTGATCCCCAGGGATTCCTCAACGATCAGCCAGCCCTGGATCCCGCATGCCATCCTCGCAGCAGCGAGTACCGATCCCGGTGTAATGCTTGATTGTGACAACCACTTCTTTTCCGGGAAACGGTACGTCCCTGTTGAGGTGTGCAGGATACCAGTTCCTCCCATCAGCGAAGCGAGAGCGTGTGCCGTGGTGGTCTTTCCCCGTGCCCCTGTGATCTCGATCATGGGTTCCGGCGTTTTCTCGCCCAGGAGCTGGCGCACGGCTTCATGGTGGGAAATGACCGGAGCCTTTGAAAAGTGTAAGAGAGGATGATTGGGATCGAGATGTACCGGTGCGACAATCAGATCATAGTTCCTTGCCTGTGCTGTTGTTACGTCAGGTTTGCTCTCACCCCGGTACACATCAACGCAATCAACATGGTCTCCCCGGGCTGCAAACGCCTCACCGATCGCTTTTCCGCCGTGAATAGTGTCCAGTACCAGGATATGCATAAAAAGAAGTTACAGAAGTGTGAGCGCTTTTGTCGCGTTCTTTATCATCAGGTCGGCAAGGAGGGGATCACTCCCGATAGGATCCGCGTATACCAGCGGGACCGACCTGCCATTCAAGGTAAACAATCCCTTCTTGGTGCCCTCGGCAAGTCCAATCTCTCCGGGGATATCTTTTTCGATGTGTACGCCTTTTGCAAGAAACAGGGGGACGACCACCAGCGCATCAATCGGTTCACGCCGGAATTCATTGAGTGAATCCTTGATTGTTGGTGTATTCATATTCATAAATCCGCATTTTACGATAAAATCCGTATTTTGTGCTTTAATCAAGGATGCGGTTTTCTCAACGAGCTCTTTGTTGTAGGGCATCGTGCTCCCGTGCCCGACAAGTAACATTCCTTTCTGACCCATATAACACATAGTATTACCGGGAATCTTAAAAATTCTTACCAAATGTTTTTTTGTGATTGTATTCTACCCATGGTCAATGAGCGATTTTTTTGTAAACCCTTTTTTTAAACACAACCTGTCTTATCCTTCCTGTCAGGAGCTGGACTGCTTCCCAGACGAAGTGTTATGAATTGTTTTTTTGGCTCGGGTGAACTGTTTACAAAAAATCTGAACGCATTAGGGTTTCACCCTTGCCATGGTGGATCTCCTCAAATGCGATACTCCTTGAAAGGTACAACGTCATTACAGCAATAAGCGCAGGGAGGGTAAGGGTGGACAGGTACTGTCTCCTCCTTCACTATGCTTGTATTTTTTATAATCACCGGATAAAAAATATGCTCAAGTCCCGTGTTACGGTCTTTCACCTGAGCCAAATCAGAATAGTGGGGGCCGATAATTTTTTCTGATTGGCCGTATCTTTCCCGACCGGATAAATTACTATTACTTTAAAACCCCGGGGAATTGTAGAAAAAAACGTCCTTTCAATAAAACTGTTAATCGATTGTGGTTAATGCAAAGTAATTTGTTTGATCAGTCTCAACAGATATGAATCTATGATGGATGCCTTCGAGCGCTTTGGGCTGCTCATTAACAACTGTATTGTCAGGACGCCCGTGGCGATTGCATCCATGGCGGGAATGGTTGATGCAGCATACGTTCTTGAACGCGCCGATCACATCGGTGCTGCATTTATCGGGGGATACTCCATTGACCAGCCCACCATGGATGCAGCAAAGGCTATCACTGCTGAGGGGAACCGTAAAGAATTTTTATACGATGACCCGGTAGAAGAACTCAAAAAACAGATGGCGCTCATGGAAAAGAGCACGGTTGTACTGGGACTCAACCTCCGGGGCAGTACTCCAGAATCATTCGGTGATATTGCGCGATCGCTGGGTGAAAGTGTTGTCTACGAGATTGATGCCCATTGCCGGCAGCCTCCCATGATAGCGGCCGGGTGTGGAGAGCATTACCTGAAAAAACCCGGAGAATTATTGGCTGTTGTCAGGGCGCTCAAATCTGAAAATGTCACCGTATCGGTAAAAATCCGTGCCGGTGTTGCAGCTGATGACCGGCTGCTTTCCCGGAAACTGTGGCAATCCGGAGCAGATATTCTGCATATTGATCTGATGGATTTCGGTGTGGCAAAACTCCGGCAAATCCGGAACAGCTGCCCGCTCATACTGATTGCCAATAATTCCATAAACACGTTTGACCGGATGCGGGAGATGCTCTCTCACGGGGCGGACATCGTGTCGCTTGCACGCAAATCTGACACTCGCACCCTGTCAGGACTTGATGCAGCCATTACCCGTTATGCTATGGAGGAAGGGTGGTATAACTCTCCCAAACAGCTGTGCCGGGGCGGAGACATCCGCGCACTCACCTTTTGCTGTATGCCGGTCAAAGAGTGCCCGCTCCTCCCAACTCTTTCCCGTATCGACATGCCAAAAGAAGCTTACATCCAGATGAAACTGGACACAGTAAAAGGCACCCCCCTCCAGGAAGGGAATCAGACCTGTTTTGGGAGCCTTGCCTGGTGCTGCAAGACGTCCTCTCCCTGCATGTTCCGCGATATGACGCTCAAACAGGTGGGACTTTCAAAGAAAGAGTATATGCGCCTGAAACGTGATCTCTCAGATACGATAATGAGCCGTGTATTCCATGACGTGCCTTCTGATGAGAGCAGCTGAACGTGCACAGCTTGCATTGATGCTGGAAGTCTGCGCCTACCCAAAACCGGGGAATGTAGACCGTTGCCATGACTATCCGGATACTCGGCTTGAACATTTCCTGGCATCAACACTATTTGCCCGTCCGGCGCTTGAAGAGGCTGAGACAGGAACGGGGCGGATCGGAGAGATTATCAGGCATGCAGTCCGGGACACCAATTGTCATAAAGGCGGCAATACTCATTTTGGAGCATTTATTCTTCTCATCCCGCTTGTATATGGCGGAGATATTCCCGGAGCGATTCGGGCAATTGAAAAGACCGATGTTTCAGATGCGGTTGCATTCTACAAGGCTTTTGCTTTGACATCGGTTAAGATGAACGTCACAGATGATCTGGATGTGCATGATCCCCATACCCTTACGGTGATCCGGGACCGTGATATGACGCTCCTTGATGTGATGCGGCATTCGGCGGCAAATGACATGGTGGCACGGGAGTGGGTGACGGGATTTCCCTTAACAAGACGGGGAGCTGATCTCCTTAAACAATTCGGCCCTGGCAGGCAGGCAATTGTCAATACCTTCCTAACCCTCATCGCCTCTGAACCGGACACTTTCATCATCAAAAAACATGGCACTGCGCTTGCGCAGGAGACAATGCTCGTTGCCCGGGAGGTTCTTGACGGCAAACGCTCCTTAGAGGATTTTGATGCTGATTGTATTGAACGGGATATCAACCCGGGTTCAATAGCTGATATCATCATCGCTTCAATCTTTGTCGCACTGGGGGAGGGATGGCAATGGGACTTTTGAAGGGCGGAATTAATGAGGTGATTGCAACAACACTGTTCAATGCGGCACCGATGGGCATCCATTACCGGGAAGGAAATGCCAGCATGGTGCTCTTTTCTGGCAGTAACACCGCAGAAAACATTGAGCGGGACGGGTGGATCGTTGCCAATTTTGTGCAGGATCCCGTTCTTTATGTCCGGACTGCATTCGAAAACCTGCCGCGGAATTCGTTTATTGAAGAACCGGTATCAACAAAGACAATCACAAGGCTCGCAGGCGCGGATGCGTGGGCAGCATTCACGGCGACCATTGTGCGCAGGACAAACGAGTCTATGATGGTCCGGCTCACGCTGGAAAAAGAGATCATCGAAGAGGTTGCCGTACACCCGGTGAACCGGGGCTTCAACAGCATCATCGATGCGACCGTGCATGCTACGCGCTATAGGGAGAATCAGGATCCGGCATTAAAAAGGCTGATTGACTATCATATGGGCATTGTGCGTAAGTGCGGGGGAAAACGGGAACTGGAAGCGCTGGAATTGTTAACGAAGTATATGTAAGTGGTTGCAGGGGGCTGATAAGAAGACAGCAGATTATGGCAGGATTTCATCCCGAACACATGAACCTCCTCTCAATAGTGATACGTTAAAAAAACAAGGAAAATTCATGATCGCCATAAATATGAGTGGCAGAAGAGGGAACGGGCAGGTTTCCGTCTTTGATTTTGCGTCTGATTGTCGCTAAAAAAATTCTCCGGAAGGGTTTTAAAAAAAACCTGATCAACACACCCGGGGCACCGGGTCACCTATAGGCGGTTCGATGAATCGCTCGCCACCGATCGTAGTTTCCATAATAACATGAGCGCCCTTTGTCACGGTTCCGACAACGGCTGCATCCTCGCCGTATTTATGTGAACGAAGGGCTGCGAGTATCGCATCCACACTTGATGGCGGAACTCCCATAACGACCTTTCCCTCATTTGCAACCTCGAGCGGATCAATGCCAAGCATTGCTGCTGCACTCCTGACACTTTTCCGGATCGGCAGTTTCTCCTCCTTGATCCGGATACATACGCCGCTCTTTCGTGCCATCTCATTAATGGCGCTTGCAAACCCGCCACGTGTCGGGTCTTTCATTGCGTGGATGGTGCCGGCATCGAGCACCTTTTCCATCATTTTCCAGAGTGGTGCGACATCGGATTTGATCTGTTCACCGAGATCGAATCCCTCACGGTGTGCCATGATCGAAATACCATGATCGCCAAGAGTTCCGGAAACAATAATCACATCGCCGGGCACAAGTCCGTTGTCCCGCACAACGATCTTTGCGATACCGATGCCGGCAGTATTAATCGTGATCCCGTCCAGTGCTCCCCTCTCCATTACTTTTGTATCTCCCGTCACAAGGTTTGCACCCGCTTCACCGAGAGCGTCATCCATTGAAGCAACGATCTTTGCGAGATCGTCAATTTCAAATCCCTCTTCAATGATCATGCCGCACGAGAGTGCTATCGGCCGCCCACCCATCATCGCGAGATCATTGATGGTCCCGCAGACTGCGATCCTCCCAATATCCCCGCCCGGAAAAAAAATGGGGCGGACCACATGGGAATCTGTGGTAAAAACGAGGTTCTGGCCATTCAACGGGATCACTGCACCGTCATCCAGCGCTTCAAGTCCGATCCCGCCGGCATTGTTGTGTTTGAATTTTGTGAGCGTCTGCAGGAGTTCTCCCATCACTTCCCCGCCGGCACCATGCATCAGAGTGACTTTCATTTAATCGTCCACCTCGATTTCCACGCTGGTGACCACAATCTCCCTGCCTTTTACCAGTTCGGGAAGCGCACCGCATCCCGGGCAGACAAAAATTTCATCACCGGAATACCCGCAGGGACATCTGGTCTGGGGTGGCATCTCGTTGCATTCGAGCACAGCGTTAGAAAAAAGAGGATCATCTTCCTTGATGGTATCGAAGAGAAAAACTACCTGATCAGGATTCACCATTGCCATCTTTCCCACTTCAACGCGTACTTTTTTTACCTGGCTGGCGTTGTTCTCAATCGCGGTCTTACGGGTGGTGGCATACAGGTCATAGGCAATGGCGTACTCGTGCATCACTCCTCCATCGCGGCGTAGACCTGTTTGAACAGCTCCCGTGTCTCCAGTCCCTCCTCACGGGAAAGTTTCTGGATAGCAAAACCTACATGGACTAATACAAATTCGCCGATTTTCACATCGACAAGGTCGAGCCTGACTTCCTGTTTGAGATCGCCATAGTCAACAACTCCCACATTTCCTTCTTTTATCTCCAGCACTTCTGCAGGAACTGCAACACACATCGATGATTCACACTCTTGTCTAACCACTATTGTGGGAGTTCGGAACACATAAAAACAGTGATAGAGCATCAGACACAATCCCGCTACGTGGTCTCCTTAAAATGCGATAACACTTTCACGGGTACTGCATCATCATTGTAATAAGGATGGAAAGCGGTAGAAGCGACAGGAACAGTTCATTTCATAATCCTGCAGGAATTGTTACTATACCGCTCAAAAAGATATTCTCCCGAGCTTTTTTTTCACAGGAACAGGAAATTTTTAAAAAAAATGTTTCTGAACGCCGGGGAAGAGATTTGAACTCTTGAGGTGCAGGGCACCAGTAGCTTTCAAGGCTACCGCCTTCCCGGACTAGACTACCCCGGCAATGCTCCATATGTAGGGTGTCCGATATAAAAAAGGCTTCTTTATCAATGGAGTTTTCAGGAGAATTTTTTTGATCGCTGTTTTCACGGGTTTCTTCTTATTATCATGAACGCCAACCCCGATGCTACGACTCCCAACAGCGGCAGGAGTGGAGACTTTGGCGTATCCGTCGGTGTTTGGGGAGCACTCGCAGCGAACGGTGCCGGGATGGTCGGACTTACGACAACGGAAACGGCATTTTCTGCATATATGAAAACCTCACTGTTCACTGAGTACTTCATGGGATACACCTTGATGTATATCGTTTTCCCCTTTCCCTGCAGCTGGACCTTTTCAGGATATTGTTCACTCTCTTCATTCACCATTTTGATAGTGCCCTTGTCATCGATATACTCTACAACCCAGTCAATGGATGAAGAGGTGTGAATGTTGACCTGTCCATTCCCGGTCTTTATTGCAAAATACACGGGATTGTCCCGCGAGGATTTTGCATGAGCGGAAACAATGGACACGGTTGTCGGTGGGGGACTCGCTCCTAAAGTCTGGTTTTGTTGTCCGGTAACGGTAATAGTACGTTTTCCGATATACCCTCTGGCATCAGTGAAGCTTACCTCATAATCACCGGGTGCAGTTATGGGTACATCAAATGCAAAATTGCCCTGGTAATCGGTATTTATATAACGGGGCCCGAACACAACATCATCATCAGGGCTGATCACTTCAACCTGTACTCCGGAATTTTCATCACCTTTGATCGTTCCTGCAATATTGATTTTTCCGTTAAAATTCTGGGTTGCGGAAGAGCTGAGCTGGATGTCATCAGAGCGATCAAACAGGTACACGACACGCATGTTTACGGAATCACCCGCACCATTTGTCGGCACCTCAACTTTATACATCCCGGTTTTTAATCCGGTGGTATCAAAGACAGCACGGAACGAATAATCGGACTGGATGTAGACAATCTTTCGTTTTATCTCTGTTGTGGTTGTCAGCTGGTAATAGAGCACAACATCAATAGGTGTACCGATACCAAACGTGGTCGTCCCATTCACAATGAGGGGTTTTCCTACCGGTAATGAATCTGGTGCATCGATATTCACCCGATATGCCGATGCAATTCCCGATAGAAAGAGAAGTCCCATCACCAGCAGGACGATCTTTTTCATCTATATACGTTCAACTATTATGATGTTAATGATTTCTGAAATAAGGGAAAAACCTCTCGCCACCTGGCGGGGACAGGAACGGTATGGCAATGAATTGCTCGATTGCCTCACCATCATTTTTAAAAGTGCAGGCTGTTCATGGTCAAAATGCAGGATGTGCAGTTACCGGCACGACCGATATTCCGGTAAACAATCTTCTGAAACACTTCTCGGACACCTCCGGGCACAACTGGCATGGGTACACTCCCAGTATAAACCTGAAGAATATCGTATGGTGAAAATTTTCACGTCCGGCAGTTTTTTTGACCCGCATGAGGTACCTCCTGAATTTCTTTCTGATGTAGCAACTTCGTTTAAGGGGAAACTGGTTATCGCAGAAACCCGCCCTGAATTTGTACATACGGAGGTCATCTCGCCATTCATTGAATTGTTGGATGACGGGAGCTGGAAGACACCGCTCTATTGTGCCTTAGGTCTTGAAACCAGCAGCGACAGTATCCGGGAAAAGTGCATTAATAAGGGTTTTACGTTCCTGGACTTCGAAAAAGCTGCCGCAACAGCCCATTCTGCCGGAGCCGGGATAAAAGCCTACCTCCTCTTTAAACCGCTTTTTTTAACTGAGGGTGAGGCAGTAGCCGACATGAAAACCTCAATCCGGGAAGCTGCGGTTCATGCAGATATGATCTCCATGAATCCCTGCACAGTCCAGCGCAACACTGAACTGGAGTACTACTGGAAACGTGGGGCATATCGCCCACCGTATCTCTGGAGCGTCCTTTCAATTCTTGCAGATTCCCCGGTTCATATCACCTGCGATCCGCTTGGCGGCGGGAAGAAACGGGGGCCTCACAATTGCGGAGTATGCGATTACGAAATAGTCAAAGGAATCCGTGACTACTCGCTGAATGCTGACCGGGATCTCATCACTGCCCTGCTCCAGACAAGCTGCGACTGTAAGCAGGAATGGGAATATATCCTATCCTCAGAAAAATCATACTGCATGCCGCTGACCCGGTAAGAAATCCTAAAAAAATTTATTTTTTTGCACGACTGCTCTGAATCTCGAGTTGTTTTACCAGGAGCGGGAGAAATGTTCCGGCGTCCGATACGATGCCGATAGCCTGCATGGTGCCGCGGTCCATAAGCTTGGTGAGTGAAGTCGGGTTAATATCGACACACACCGTTTTTACATGTGAAGGCAGGCAGTTACCGACAGCAATAGAGTGAAGAAGGGTTGCAATCATCAGAACCATACTGCATCCTTTGATATGGACTCTCATGGCATCCTGCGCCTCCATCACATCGGTAATTACATCGGGGAGAGGACCGTCATCACGGATTGAACCGGCAAGGACGAAGGGGACGTTTTTCCTGACGCATTCATACATGATCCCACCAGTAATCAACCCTTTTTCCACAGCATTTTTGATAGAACCTGCCCGCATGATCTCACTGATTGCGTAAAGATGGTGCTTATGACCCCCATTCACGGGTTTGCCTGTTGAGATATCCATGCCCAGTGAAGTACCGAACAGATTATACTCGATATCATGCGTGGCCAGTGCATTTCCCGCAAAGAGCACATCGATATAGCCTTTGCGGATCATTTCGGCAAGTGCTTTATCTGCCCCGGTATGGATAATGGCCGGCCCACCAACGATAGCAATCCTGCCGCCTTTCCTGCGGACCTCCAGTATCTCACGCGCAATCTGGGCAATCAGGGTCTCACTCGGGCGTTCGGGAGAGACGGTTCCGTGCATGAACTCAAAGGTACTGCTCTCCCGGGGTCGTTCCGGATACCTGACACTGACACCCTGCTCACCGATAACCACCAAATCCCCTTTCCGTATTTTTCCCAGAGCAACGGACACGGCACGCTTCTTTGCAGGATCCACAACGATAAGGAAATCCATTTCTATAGATTCGACAGGGATCCATTCCCCGCTATATTTCACCTGCGTCGGGTGGTTGCTGGTTGTGTAGAATCCTTTGGGCACGACACGATCAGCATCTGCCGGAACCAGATATGCGTCTTTTACCTCAAGCGGACGGGCACCTAGCCGGTGGAGTTCTGACAGGATGGACAGGAGTTTTTCCTTGCTGGACGAGGCTATGCGGAGGCGTGCATAGCTTGGATCGGTTTTCTTTTTTCCGATATCGAATACAAGGATCTCGAAATTACCCCCCATATCCATGACCCTGTCAAAGACCTGCGTCATGATACCCGAATCGATTATATGACCCGCGAGCTCGATCTCCTGCGACTCCACCATATTACAGAGATCTTGGGTGATGCCCCTTAATATGCATTCCTGCCAAATATGACAGGAATACGCTTGTTTTGAGTACTGGGGCACAGATTGAGATGTTTGATCACGTGATCATACATAAAATGAGGGATTTTCACAAAAAAGTTTGATGTTTTATGAAATCTTCGGCTTTGGCAAGATCAGCCCGGGTGTTCACGTTCACGGCGAGCCCGGGATCGCTCAGCAGAACCTGCAATTCTTCCTGGGGTTGTGAAATGAGATCGCCCCGGAGAATGTTTACCCCGGCAGCGCACGCATCAATCCCGTTGACTTGTTCCCGGTAGGATATAGTGCCCCCGCTTGAACGGACAAGTTCTGCCGGAACCCAGGTTGAGCAGGCATCTTTTCCCGATATATGATATGAATCGGCAATCTGGCGGATGATTTGAGGAGTGATGCAGGGGATGTCAGATACACAAACAAAAAGCGGATGTTGTTCATCCAGGATTTCTACTGCACTTATCATATCCTCAATGTACCCCCTGCCCTCAGCTTTGCAGAATGCTATGCCATGTGCCCGGCACCAGTTCATGGTCATGGGGGTGTTAGGGGAGGCTGCTACAACCGGGTCGAACCCGCCAGCACAAAAAGCATCAATCACATAGGCAATCATAGGCCGTCCACGAATCGAGATAAGTGGTTTTTCCCCCAGGCTCAGCCGGCTACCCGGACCACCTGCCATAATCAGTGCATGCATGCGGAGAGTGCCTCCAGGAGAACGTGGTTTTCCTCCCGTGTTCGCACGGCTACACGAATACAGGTGGGTAATTCAAATGATGTGCAATCGCGAACAAGAATATCCCGGTGAGCGAGAGCGGCACATAACGAAGTGACATTCCGTCCGTATTCTACAAGAATATAATTAGCAGATGACGGATTGCAGCGCAGACCAAGAGCGTTAATCTCAGCTGCGAGCCTGTCACGTTCCTGAGCGATGGCAGCCCGTGATGCAGTGAGTTCCTCCATATGCTTAAACGCCTCCATTGCATACGCTTCGGCAAAGGCATTTACGCTCCAGGGAGGACGGGTGATCTCAATTTTATCAATAACGTCCGGATCTCCAAAACCGTACCCGAAACGGATGCCAGGTACAGAAAAACTTTTGGTAAGTGAATGGAGGACAAAGAGATTCGGATCCCGCACATCCACCATACTTTGTGCAGGATCAGACAATTCGATAAATGCTTCATCACAGAAGAGGAGGCCGCCGTGTGATTTTATGCTCTCAAGATGAATTTTCATCTCACTTTTTTTCTGTAATATGCCGGTCGGGTTATTCGGGTTGCATATAAACGAAACATCAGCTTTCTGGGGTTTTTCTACCCTCTCTGCCCCGGCCAGACGGGCAGATAATGCATACTCCCCAAAGGTGGGCGATTCTGTAAAAAACGTTCTTTCCTTTCCCTTAAGCGCAACCGAGCAGAACACCCGGATTATCTCGATCGATCCATTGCCGACACATATTTCCTCAGGAGTGCGGTTGAAGGTAGATGCGATCTGCCTTTTTAGCTCGGCGTAACTATCGTCAGGATAATATGCAAGGAATGCAGGGTCGCAATGCCACGCAAACAAGGGGGGGAAGGGATTGGTGCTCGCGCTGAAATCCAGCACATTTTTTTTGGTTTTTTCCCGCTGACGCTTTCCGGTACCACCATGAACCTCACGCTTTGGAAAGACAATCACCACAAAAAATCCCTTTTTTTCTAAAATACTTGGATTGGCTGTCTTAAATGTGTTTTGTGAGGGATACGCAAGCAAAGAAGAAGGTTTTTATACATTAATGTGTAATTTTGGAGTATCTGGTTAAGTCAGACACAAAGGTTCTCTTTGTCTGACATATGGATGACAATTGACAGACATATGTCAGAAATGTGAGATGCAAAGATGATGCAAAGAATCACGCTCCGGTTACCTGAACAGCAAATCAATCTGCTCCAGCTGATGGTGGACATGGGTGAATTTCCCAATGTATCAGAAGCTGTCCGGGCAGCGGTCCGTGAACTTGTTGAAAAGCGTGCAAGTCGTGTCATGAAGGATAGTGACCAGGTTTCATTCAAGGTATGAGAGGGTAGACATGCAAAGCATAATTAACGATGCGTTAAAAAACGCCGAACTTGAAAAGGAGCTGAACAAACCAAGTTCAGCAAATGCAATGGAAGACGACTTTGTCGGCCAGCCGAGAATCGTTATTGTCGGTTGCGGTGGCGCAGGCAACAATACCGTGAACCGCATCCATCACATGGGTGTTTCCGGTGCAGAAACAATTGCGATCAACACGGACAAACAGCACCTGGACATGATCCAGGCTGACAAACGTATCCTCATTGGTAAGTCCCTGACCAAAGGTCTCGGTGCCGGTGGATATCCGGATGTCGGCAAGCGCGCAGCCGAAATGGCACGCCCGACACTTGAAGCTGTTCTTGAATCTGCTGATCTGGTTTTCATCACAGCAGGTATGGGAGGAGGTACGGGTACTGGTTCCGCACCAGTTGTTGCATCAATTGCAAAAGAGGCGGGTGCTATTGTTGTTGGCATGGTCAGCTACCCGTTCCAGGTTGAAAAAGCCCGCCTGATCCGTGCTGAAGAGGGTCTTGAGGCACTTGCAGCCGCTTCAGACTCAGTTATTGTCCTTGATAACAACCGGTTAAAGAACTTCGTCCCAAACCTACCGCTGGGCCAGGCATTTTCCGTTATGGATCAACTCATCGGTGAAACCGTTAAGGGTATTTCAGAAACAATCACCGAACCTTCACTGATTAACATTGACTATGCCGATGTCAGGGCGATCATGTCAAAAGGCGGCGTCGCAGTCATGCTTGTTGGTGAAAGCAAACAGCAGAACAAAGCAGAAAGTGTTGTTCGCGAGTGTCTGAGCAACCCGATGCTGGACATTGACTACCGCGGTGCAACCGGAAGCCTGATCCACATCACGGGAGGTACTGACCTCACGCTACAGGACGCTGAAGAGGTTGCAACCTCACTTACGTACGAGCTTGATCCTCACGCAGATGTAATCTGGGGAGCTCGTGTCAGGAATGATATGGAAGGTAAGATCCGTGTTCTCGCCATCATGACCGGTGTCAAGAGCGCGCAGATCCTCGGAACCCGCCAGTCATATAAGACAATGATTGCAGATATCGACAACAAGCGCTCAAACCCAAAAGCAGTTGAGATGCCCCAGAACAGAAGAAGCAGCCGGGACCAGCCCAGTGGCGGCGGAGTCCTGGAATGGGTCGGTTAACTACACCACACGTAAAAATTTAATTATCTCTAAAACGTTCCAAATAAACATCCTGCCCCATAATTCTGGGAATGGTTGTTTAATCCGGACCAACACCAGCATTGGGTTGGTTAAATCGGACCAAATAAAAGGAGTTAAGGGTACTCCTTATGACAAACCCCTTTTTGGACTGATTTTTTGTTCGGGAGAAAACCGCATTTCATTTGAACTTTTCTCTCTCATTGAATCATAGCAATCGCATTTTGGAAGATGTCAGGAGCACCCGGGCGCGGTAGCTTAGACTCGAACCTCTCAAGAACGTTACGAAATAGTTATTTAAACATCTTTGAAACCGTAATTATTTTTAAAATTTTGCCATTCCGCTCCTTCACCTGATCCCATTCAAACGATCATTTCCTCGGCAGTAACGGCGAAACGCTTAATAATCCTCCGCTCCTTTAAAATATAGTACATTCGACCAGTCCTTCGCTGGGAGGATGGGGACGACACAGTGTGTGTGATCTGGTGCGTCCCGGTATCGGGAGTTGAACATCATGAATAGAGTGTTGAACAAAGACTTCGCTTCGGGGTCTTATCTGAATTCTGCGCTGATATCCTTTTCTGATGTTTTTCACCCTGCATCCTGTATGCAGAGTTGTCATGTAAGAGAATCAAAAGGGTCAAACCTAAACTCTTTTGGAATGTTTTTTTTCTCCAGCATGCCACATCTGCATCCCACGCCGTGGAATCGATGAGGAGTAGTAACGCATGTTGAATGACCTGATGGAAAAAAGAAAGAAAATTCTCGCCGAATCTGAAGAACACAAAAACCGCCGCAACGAACTCAATGCCGCTGCAAGCAAATTCGCCCGTGAACGTAATACCCTTAACAACCAGACACGGGAGTTTGTCGAAGAGGCGCAAAAGAACAAAGATCTCCGGGATAAATACAACCAGGATGTCCTTGACTTAAAAGCGCAGCGCAACGACTTTAATGACAAGGCAAATGTTCTGTTTGAAGAGATCGAAGGGTTCAAAAAAGAGCACGGTACGCTGAAGAACCGGGGTGTCAAGGAGCTCCAGAAACAGATTGAATTCATGGAGTACCGGCAGCAGACCGAGGTCTTCACAACTGATAAAGAGCGAGAACTGATCGAAAAAATCAAGCAGATGATGGGCCAGGTGCGGGAGCAGGAAGCCGAGCTTGAGCAGAACAAGGAGATGCGCACCAAGATCACAGAAGCTCGCGATTTTCGGAAACTTGCATCTGATCTTCACGCAAAGGTAACTGAGTTCGCTGAGCTTGCCCAGAAGCACCATGACCTCATGGTTGAGTCCTATAGAAAGGCAGACAAATCGCGCGAGGCTGCGGATGCCGCACACAAGAGTTTTGTCGAGGCTCAGGAATCTGCAGACTCCGAACATAAGTTCTTTATTGCCTGCCAGAAAGAACTTCGCGATTACGACAAGGTAATTTCCGGCCTCCGAAAGAAGACTAAAAAGGTTAAGGTCACAAAAGAACAAAAAGCGGTACGCAAAGAGGCAGAGAGTCTCTTTAAGAACTTCAGGGCAGGAGAAAAACTCACAACTGATGATATATTGCTCCTCCAGCGCTCAAAACTTATCTGATTCCCTTTTTTTTACCGTCAGTAATAATTTAATAGGTTCACCGCAATTTTATACTAATAATGACTTTGGGTCGTACGTTAGTACTCAGTGTTGATAGGGACGATGATATCGGGTGGAAGGCAAAAGTCGAAAGCCCGGCCATCGGCAGAGCAGCCTGCCTGAAAGCTGCAAATACATTAGCACTGGCAGACCCTGAGGATTCTGACGTCAACGCCATATTTTCGGCAGTCAAGATCTACGATGAACTGACTGAGAAAGGAGAGGAGACTGCAATTGCAGTGATTGCTGGTAACCATCTCCACATGATAGAAGGAGATCGCAGGATCGCAACTTCACTTGAACAGGTAATCAAAGAGACCCAGGCAACCAATTGCATTCTTGTGACTGATGGTGCAGAAGACGAGTATGTGATTCCCATCATCCAATCCCAGATTCCGGTTTCCAGCATCCGCAGGGTCATCGTAAACCAGATGCCCAATCTTGAAGGAACCTACTACATCCTGAAAAAATTTCTGGATGACCCGAAGATCTCCCGGATGATCTTCATCCCTCTCGGCCTGGCGATGCTCCTGTATGCGATGGCCTACCTGTTTGATGTTCCGGGAATTGCAACGATTATTGTGATCGGGGTTATCGGCTCGTACATGCTGTATAAGGGATTCGGATTTGATGAGATCGTCCACAGTATTATCGATGCACTCCGAATATCACTCTCACGAGGGCGATTCTCGTTTGTCACGTATGCAACAACTATTCTTCTTATCATCATTGGATTTACGGTAGGGTTTATTAATGTCCTGAAATTTTACTCTACTGACGCTAGTTTAGGCCTTCTTCTTTACCTTATGACTTTTATCTATGGCTCAATTGAATGGTTTATCATTGCAGGACTGGTAACATCCGTTGGTCTTATCATAGATGTTTACGCAAATGAACGTGAGGCCCTTGGAAAGGTGATTGTCTTTCCCTTTTTTGTCATTGCCCTCGGGTTCATCCTCTATGGTGCCAGTGTTTATATCATCTCGGTAAGTGGAGTTCCCGATTTTCCCCTCACGCAGGATGTAGCAGCAAAAAATATTCTTTATTCCACTATTATCGGCATTAGTTCTGCGATTATCGGTGTTATCACCCAATTTTTGGTTAATAGAAAGATGGCGGAACTTCGCAAGCAGGAAATTATTGAAGTCATATAAAAAAATTACTCGGTACATTTTGACTTTTTTTCGTCTTTCTCTACCCCTGAGGTCGGGCGAGAGGAAAAACTGTTATACAGATGCGACATGAAATACCCGGATTGAATGGCAAAGGGAACCTGGGCACTCTGTTACTTTTCCCGCTTTCCTGAATCTGAATTGGTTGTCCTTCCATTCACAGTTTTTCCATTTCGACGAAGTATAAAGAAAGATCTATTGACCTGATTTTAAGGCGATACTTTAATCAACATTTGCGATTAAGGAGTGGACAGTACCGGTCCTGCTTACTGGTCGAGACGAACAGCAATGATGGCGTATTCTCTGTTTTTGGGGTTAATACATTCAGGAACCTGAAGCGAAGGAAAAAAATCCCTTGTTGTTGTAACGTTTAATATAACATTTTTTTCAGAGCAAAAAAATTTATTCCGGGATCTTTTTTTATCTAAAATCTCATTGTTTTTTGTTTGGGGGTATACCTTGAGTGGCTGTCGTAAAATATCCCATTCCACCCGGGAATTCTTTGGTCATGGTGAAGTTCCGTGTTACCTGGGGCGTCTTAACGGAAAGCTTGGGAATTACTACATTGAATTCGTGGGACGGGTACCAGAATATCCCATTGCCATACGACACCGATGCATCTTCAACAGTAAAATCGGCGCTTGAGAGATCGATACGATTCATCTGGGCATCCTCATAATTGAGAATTTTCATCAGCTTGTTCTTGAGATCCTGTTTGCCGAGGATAAAAAAGATAAAACGCGTGCCTTCATCCACCTTATAATTTACGTGGATGGTAGCCCGTCCGTCGTTGAGTTTGATCTGAACATCCTGTACTGTTATGTAGCTGTAACGATCAGCATTTGCAGCCATCACAGGAACCGCCATGCTGAGCGTAAGAAGGATCAGCAGCACGACAGCATAAGCTCGCATAGAATAGTACATTCAACAATGCCACTTAAATCGTTTTGGGTTATAACACCTGATTTTTCGTCGTATTTTCCCTGTATGAACTTGAAATTTCCAAAAAAACGATTAAAAAAGGATTATTTATTGTTGGCCAGAACAATTTCGATAGAAGAGACATTGGTCTTACCTGAGTCAGTATCGATAACCTCAGTTGAAATAATAATCTCTTTTTTTGTTACACCTTCTAAGAATCGGTTGAGAGCAATCTCCGCTGTATCCACTGCCCGGGAGATTGCCTTACCTCGTGCTTTGATTGCGACCTCTTCTGCTCCATTGTTAAACTGCGTGATGACGGCAAGTACGTAGTTCATGACGGGCTTGTTACCGACGAATACTGTGTTCTCTTTGAGTTGCATCCTTAAGTCTCCGTGTCAGAGATATTTCTTCTTGGTAATCAGTTCTGCATTTAGTACGCTTGCACCAGCGGCTCCACGGATAGTGTTATGTCCCATTGCAACAAAGCGGATCCCCTCCCGGAGCCTGCCTACCGATACGGTCATTCCGTTCCCACGCATCCTGTCCAGACGAGGTTGCGGGCGGTCCTTCTCTTCTTCAAAAAAGTGTACGGATTCTTCAGGCTGTGTAGGAAGACCTTTAATCGGGGGTTTGTAGTCACGGAAAGCAGTTTTCAGGTTTTCCACCGGTTCTTTGATATCGATCCAGACTGCCATAGTATGACCGTCAATCACGGGAACACGATGACAACTGGCACTTACCTTAAATGAGGCATTTGCTACCTTGTTACCCTTCAGGGTACCCATGATCTTTAGTGTTTCAGTCTCCATCTTTTCCTCTTCCTGACCGATATAGGGTATAACGTTATCGTAGATTGCCATCGCCGCTACGCCGGCAAATCCGGCACCAGAGATAGCCTGCATCGTTGCAACCCTGACATCAGAAAATTTGAATTTCCTCAGGGGGGCAAGTGCGGTCACCATCACGATAGTAGAGCAGTTCGGGTTGGTCACGATAAACCCGTCTCTGCCGGAATCACGCTGGACATCAATAAGGCCAAGATGCTCAGGGTTCACTTCCGGGACAACAAGGGGGATAGCAGGTTCCATCCGATGGGAACTTGCATTGCTGCAGACGGCTATCCCAGCGTCGGCAAAGGTATTCTCTACATCTGTTGCGATATCTGCAGGAAGAGCGGAGAAGACCAAATCAACATCCTTCATCGCTTTTGGTGATGTGGGCACCACTGTAATTTTTGCGATTTTTTCGGGAAATGGCGTGTCAAGACGCCAGTTCACGATCTTCCCATAAGGCTGTCCCGCACTGCGTTCAGAAGCGGCAAGCGTCGATAAATTGAACCATGGATGATCCGCTAACAGTTCAACAAATCGCTGGCCAACCGCACCCGTAGCTCCGAGCACTCCAACATTGATCATGTGTGTCAGGTCCTGTGTGTAATGTTTCCCGTTGAAATATGGCGGGTTATAAAATCCCATTTCTTCTGTGATAATAAAAACATTGTTTTTTACATTTTTATGCTCTAGTCAAATTACTTCGATAACAAGCAATTACAAAAACCCGGATAATAATGGTTAGAACCCGAAATAAAGACTAATTATGACGAATTGTGGGGAGTTTGATACCCTTGTATCCCCCGAAAAAATGTCTGAAAATAAGGGTGATTTTTGCCCCGATAAAAAATATCCGACCTTATTCCATGTGAATTGCTTCAGAGGGGCAGGCGTCAACACAGGTTTCGCAGTCTACGCACATGTCCTTATCGACTTTCGCCTTTTCGTTCTCCATGGCGATCGCTGATGCCGGGCACTCACTGACACAGGTCTCACACCCGGTGCATTTATCCTTGTCTACTACCGCTACCATACCATTCACTCCACGAGAATTGCTTCAGAAGGGCAGACGTCAACACAGGTCTGGCAGTCTACGCACAAGTCCTTGTCCACCTTGGCTTTTTCGTTCTCTAGTGCGATTGCTGATGCGGGACATTCATCCACGCAGGTTTCGCATCCGGTACATTTACTGGTGTCAACGATTGCAACCAACTTTTTCACTCCATCGTATATGTTAAACAAAAGATAAAAAATAGGTTTCGATAGCACTCTCCAATTTAAAACGAAATAATCGGCAATTTTTTGTTTTTTACTCTGTGCCACAACCGAATGGAAAAACTTTTTTAAGTTCGTAATGGCGGTGATTCAGCGTAACGTGACACAACTCATAATTTGAAAAACTGAAGCGCAATAAAATCCGACACGGCATTATTACAAAAAAAATAATTATTTTCCCAGGTTGAGCACATCACTCATACCATATATGCCGGGCTTTTTTCCGACAACCCAGCGGGCGGCATGAAGTGCACCAGTCGCAAAAACAGACCGGTCGTATGCCCGGTGGGAGAGTTCGAT
>Ga0315286_10000505_pt1 | contig 33022 bp, 26 predicted proteins | sample YL17G10_0_MG_FD_205038 | JGI IMG/M metagenome (GOLD analysis project Ga0315286, IMG submission 205038) | Sediment microbial communities from Yellowstone Lake, YNP, Wyoming, USA - YL17G10_0 | ecosystem: Environmental > Aquatic > Freshwater > Lake > Sediment | place: USA: Wyoming | collected... | reverse complement strand
CCGCCGAGGAGGCGATCGGCTTCTTCGGTGAGCGACTCGGCCGTGGCCGACGGGAGGGCCTTGTCGGCCCTCAGATAGTTGAGGTCCCAGACGCGCGGAAGGTCCGAGTTGAGGAGCGCGATCCCCCACTCGAAAGGCTCCGTGCGCGTGGTACGCCCTTCGCGGATGCGGTTCTCGAACGTCAACGCCCTGCGCAGATCTTCGTTCATAGCCACCGAGGCTACCGCGAGCCGTTGCCCACGCCTGCGGTACGCTCGGATGATGTTCTCAGGCAAGACGTGGAAGGTGTTCTCGGTCGGCGGCGTTCCCGTTCGCGTGGACACCTCCTGGATCATCATGACCTTCTTCGTGGTCTGGACCCGGTGGGCGGCGGCAACAGCGGCCGGGGTCGCGAACGCGTCCGCCCTCGGACAGGCGGTTCTGACCGCCGGTCTCTTCACTCTGTCGATCCTCGGGCACGAGGGAGCGCACGCCGCCATGTGCAGGGTTCGCCGGATCCACGTCGAGGGCGTGACGCTCGTGATGTGGGGCGGTTACACGACGGCGCGCACCGAAGACAAGGGCGCCAAGGAGGAATTCCTCGTGGCCGTCGTGGGGCCACTCGCGAGTCTCGCCATCGGATCCGCGATGATCGTTGTCGGCGACGCGCTGCGCATGTCGAACCAGGTACTGGGCGGGACCGTTCGATTCATGGGGGCGGTCAACATCATGCTCGCCGTGTTCAACATGATCCCGGGATACCCGATGGACGGCGGCCGCGTGCTCCGCTCGATCGTGTTGGGTATCAGCAAGAGCCGGCTCACGGCCGCTCGGGTATCGGAGGCCGGCGGCCAGATCGTCGGGGGGCTGCTCATGGCGCTCGGTGTGATGTCTTTCACCGGCAGCATCAAGTCGCCCATCAGCGGCCTCTGGTTGGTCTTCATCGGTCTGATGATCCTGCAATCGGCGCGGGGCTCCGTGCAACGCGAGCGACTCATGATCCTTCTGGAAGGCGGACTCGTTTCGGACGCGATGTCTCCGCCGCCTGCGTCGATCCCCGCCGACATGACCCTTTCCCAAGCGCTCGACCAGTATCTGCGTGGACGCGAGGACGAGACGTTCCCCGTGGTCGAAGGCCAACGCCTCGTCGGGCTACTCGGGTTCAACACGGCCGCCGCGGTCGGTCAGCACGACCCGCTGCGGGCGGTACGCGAGGCCATGACCGGACTCGGAGAGGTACATACTGTCCAGGAGGATGATCCCTTGAGTCACGCCCTCCAGGAACTGAACGGGCGGGTGGGGCTGGTACTGCGAGGTGAGGACCTCGTCGGCACCTTCGGCTCCAGCGACGTTCAGCGCTATGCGACGGCCAAGGCGGAAGGGATGGCGTCACCGGCAACCGCCCCGCCACCGCTTCCTCCCGCGCCCGGCTGGACCCCGCCAAGACCCGACGTTTGAGAGCCCCTGAGGCCCGATCCGTGCGTGTCGGTGGGTGCGACTAGCATCTAGCCCGTGCCCCTCGAACCGGACCCAGAGCAACAGCAGATCGTCGACCATCCCGCCGGCGCGCTCCTCGTCACGGGCGGGCCGGGCAGTGGCAAGACCTGGGCTCTGAGAGAGCGCTTCGCGCGTCTGATCGAATCCGGAACCGATCCCGAGAAGGTCGCACTGTTCACCCTCACGCGCCGTGCCGGCCGCGACGCGCGCGACCAAGTGGCGCGCCGCCTCGGCAGGTCGGTGTCGGACCTGCGCATCTTCAGTGTGCACGGATACGCGAACAGCTTCGTGACCGAGAGATGGTTCCATGAGCTCGGCTACAGCGTTCAGCCGAGCGTCCTTTCGGCGCCCGAACAGTACGCGCAGGTCGCCGAAGCGCTGGCCGACGAGAGCGAAGGCGATTGGCCGCAGCTCGGTCACCTTCGCGGCGTGCGAACCTTCGGTCGACAGGTCGCCGATCTGATGCTCCGCTGCCAGGAGCGACTGCTCGACCCGGACGACCTCGATGCGGCGGTGGAAGCGTCGGGAAGGACCGACTACGCGGAGATCGCCGCCTTCTACCGAAGGTACGTCAACGCGCAGGTGTCTTCGGACGAGGTGGACTTCGGTGGCATATTGCAGCAGACCGCCCGCCGGTTGGAAACGGGCGTTCCCGACGGTGAGCGGTTCGAGCATGTGCTCGTCGACGACTTCCAAGACGCGACGATCGCGGCCGGGGCCATAGTGAAGGCGCTCGCCGCCGCTGCTACCAGCGTCGTGTTCGTCGCCGATCCAGCCGGCCATGTGTTCACCTACCAGGGCGGGAGCCTGGAACCTCTGCGATCGCTGCCCGTCGTATTCCCTGCGGTCGCGACAGTCGAGCTCAAGGGTAGTCACCGGCTCGGCCCGGACATCGCCGCCCTCGCCGCGCTCACTGATCCGACCGTTGCGGATCCCGACCTTAGCGGCAGATCCGGCGGAACCTTCGAGGCCCGGCTGATGGCCCACGCTGGAGAGGAGGTCGAGGCGGTCGCCGACGAGATACTCCATCTGCGTGTCGATGAGGACATCCCCTGGTCCGAGATCGCGGTCGTGATGCGCCGGTACGGTTCCTACCTGAACGGCCTTCGCCACGCGCTGGCGCGCCACAACATCCCGTTCACCGTGGTTGCCGAGGAGACCGCTCTGCCAACGGAGCCGGCCATCCGACCGCTGATCGACCTGCTGCGATACGTCTACAAGCCCGCCCTTCGCGAGGGCCTGCTGGAAACCGTGCTGACGTCACCGCTCGTCGGCCTCGACCCTCACGAACTCCGCCGGCTGCGTCGCGAGTCGAGGACCGCCCGCATGCCGCTCCTGGACCTCGTGCAAGGCGCGAGCTCCGAGCGACCCGAAGAGCCGGAGCTCGCCGAGAAGGTCGGCGGTTTCCGCAAGCTCGTCGCGGAGGTACCCGCGCTGGAGAAGCGCCTCGGTCCCGACGGGCTCATCTTCGAGCTGTGGACCCGCCGCCCCGACGCCGCCGAACTCGTCGCATCCGAAGAGTCGTGGGCCACACGGGCGCTCGATGCGATATCGGCGTTCGCCGACACCATCTACCGCTTCGCCGAACGCCGCCCCGATGCGTCTATCCAGGACTACCTGGAGACGCTCGAGGCGGTGGATTTCGCACCCGACCCATGGATACCCCCGGAAGAGCGCCGACCCGACGCTGTTCGGGTCATCTCCGCCCACAGAACGCAGGGACTCGAATTCGAGGCCGTCCTGATACCGGGTTGCCTCGAAGGCGAATTCCCCAGCTTGTCCCGGGGAGACCCGTTGGTCTCGATCGAGCGCCTGGTCGATCTCAGGTCGCCGTCCGAACGGCTGCGAGCGCGTGCGGCGGAGGAACGTGCGCTGTTCCGTATGGCGGTATCGCGGGCGAGACGTCGAACCGTCCTCTTCGCCAGCGACTCGAAGGGGGACAGGAACCCCCGCACGCCGTCCCGCTTCGCCGCGCGCCTGGGCTTGGAGTGGGTGTCGTCGAGCGACACCCCCGCGAATCCGGCGTCTCTCCGATCGATGGAGACGGCTCTGAGGCGCCGGTTGGCCGACGAGCAGGAGACGCCCGAGAGGCGGCTCGCTGCCGCAGCGGCGTTTCCGGCAACCGGGGCCCAACCCGAACGCTGGTGGGGGCGCAACGATTGGACCGACCCACGCGTCGCGCTTCATCCCGAGGGGACCGAGTACAGGACCAGCTACTCGCGCATCTCTTCGATGGAGAACTGCGGCCTTCAGTACCTGTACGCGCAGGAACTCGGGCTGGACAACGAGACATCTCACGCGATGTGGGTCGGCACCCTGTTCCACAGCATCGTGGACCGAGTGCAGCAAGGTCTGATCCCGTACAGCGAGATCGCCATCCTCGAAACCTTCGAGAGCGAGTGGGATCCCGCCAGGTTCGACAGCAGTGTGGTCGAGCGGCAGCGGCACCACGACATGGAGCAGATGCTGCTCACCTGGCTCGCCGCCGGTTGGGGCACGCCGCTCAGATCGGAGGTCGGGTTCGCCTTCGAGCTTCCCGGCGCCACGATCCGAGGGAAGATCGATGCCATCTTCCGAAACGACAACGGCACGCTGCGCATCGTGGACTACAAGACATCTCGCTATGCCGTATCGAAGGCCGACGCTCAGGAAAGCCTCCAGCTGGCCACCTACTTCCTGGCGGTGAAGCGCACCCCCGAGCTGTCGGCGCTCGGCGAACCGGGGGTCCTCGAACTCGCCTACCCGGCGAAGCCCTACCAGCGTGGGGGATTCACGACCCGATCCGCCACCCCCGAGGCGACGGCCGACTACGAGAAGGAGAACACCGACCGGCTGACTCAGCTGATAGCCAGGGTGCGGCAGGAAGACTTCGCGCCCAACCCCGATGCCGAGTGCATGCACTGCCGGTTCGCCACCATCTGCCCCCTTTATCCGGAGGGCGGCGAAGCGGCCACGGCGATGGCTCCGGCGGCGCGTGTCGAGGGGGCGAGCAGATGAGCGACGACCGAGTCAGACCGGACGAACTCCCCTACGACGCCGCTCCGATCGAGATCGCGCAAGCGATGGGAGGCCGACCGCCGACGGTCCAGCAGTGGAACGCGATCTCGCACGAGCCGGCCCCTTGCAGCATCGTTGCCGGTGCGGGCTCGGGCAAGACAGCGGTGATGGCCGCGAGGGTCGTCTACCTGGCCATGGTCGCCGAAGGACGCATCGCCGCGGAACACGAGGGGGCATTGCCTTCTCAGATGCTCTGCCTGACCTTCACGAACAAGGCGTGCGAGGAACTCACTTCTCGCGTGAGGAAGGCAACCTCCGATCTCGGTTTGCCCGAGGGAGAGGAAGCGACGGTCCTCACCTACCACGCGTTCGCCGCGAGGCTGCTCGAGGAATACGGGCTCCTGGGCGGCATCGAGCCGGGCGCCCAACTCCTGTCCGAGGCGCAGAAGTGGCAGCTCGTCACGGAGTGCGTCAAGGACATGGAGTTCGCCTTCGAGGAGGTGCGGAACGAACGGTATCTGGTGCCGAAGGTTCTCGGACTCGCGGATTCCTGTCAGAACCACCTCGTCGACATCGACTCGCTGATCGCACGCTGCGAACTGGATGCGGGTGACCCGGATGAGGAGATCCGTGAGGCCGCGCAGAAGCGAGGAGAGCTGGCCCAGGTAGCGAAGCGCTATCAAGCCGAGAAGACGAGCATCCACGCTATCGACTACGGCGACCAGATCAGCATGGCCGTGCGTCTGATCAAGGATCACCCCGAGGTCGGCGAGCGATTCCGCGAGCGCTATCGCGTGGTGCTGCTCGACGAGTACCAGGACACCAACTACGCGCAAGCCGTTCTGCTGCGTGAGTTGCTCGGGCCCGGCTATCCGGTTACCGCGGTCGGCGACCCCGACCAGAACATCTACGCCTGGCGCGGCGCGAACCTGTTCAACATCCTCAAGTTCCCCGAGGAGTTCCCCTCAGCTTCCGGCCCCGCCGAGCGCCAACCGCTCTACGTCAACTTCAGGTCGGGTTCGCGCATCCTCGCGGTCGCCGACGAGATCATCGGGAAGGTTCCGGAAGAACGACGCGCCGGCGACAAGGAGCTGCGCCCCCATCCCGACCGGGGAGAGGGAAGAGTCGTCGCCTTCACAGCTACCGACGAACGTGCCGAGGCGCTGAAGATCGCCGCGATGATCAAGGAAACGGTCGGGGGCGACGAGGGCTGGGACGGCGTGGCCATCCTCTGCCGCAAGAAGCGCCTGTTCGGCCCGACCGCCGAGATCCTGCGCGCCGAAGGGATCCCTCTCGAGGTCGTGGATCTCGGGGGCCTGTTGAGGATGCCCGAGATCGTCGATGTCCTGGCTTGGCTGCAGCTGCTGAACGACCCCGCGCGCAACGTGGCGCTGGCTCGGATCCTCATGGGGCCTCGCTGGAGGATCGGATACCGGGACCTCGCGATCCTCTCGCGGTGGGCGACGGGCAAGAACAAGGCTCTGGAGGCCGAGCTCGACGACGACAGCATGACGACCGCTGTTCAATTCTCGCTGCTGGAAGCCATCGAGCACCTCGACGACGAGATGATGGCGAGCATCTCCGTCGAGGGTCTTGCGCGCCTCCAGTCGTTCCGGATCGAGTTCGCCGCGTTGCGCCGCAGCGCGCACGGACCCTTGGGCGACCTGGTCGCCCGCATCGCCGAGAGGAGCGGACTGATGCGCGAGCTGGAAGCCGCGGGGACATCGGCCGCCGACAACGCGCGACTGAACCTCCTGAACTTCGTCGATCACGTCACCAACTTCTCACCAGTGTCGGGCGAAGCTTCCCTCTCGACACTGGTGGACTACCTGCTGACGGCCGAGGAATCCGAGGACGAACTCGCGCCCGCGCAGTCTTCCACGTCGAACACCGTGAAGATGCTGACGATCCACAAGGCCAAGGGACTGGAATGGCCCGTCGTGTTCGTTCCCGGCATGGCCGACAGCGGCCGCTCCGGCATCTTTCCCGACGTCAGCCGCCAGGCGGACCCCGCTAGCCAGGCGAAGACGCTCCCGTTCGAACTGCGCGGCGACCGAGGCGATCTGCCGCTGCGCGCGAACTACAAGAACACCAAGACCTACAAGGACGCGCTGAGGGAGCGCGGGATGGAGGAGGAGCGCCGCCTCTGCTACGTAGCGCTGACTCGTGCGCGGGATCTACTCGTCGTCTCCTCGGCCTACTGGTACCAGGGTCCCAAGACACCTTTCGAACCGAGCCTCTTCTACAAGCAGGTATCCGGGCACGACGACTGTGAGGTGCTCGACGAGGTCGAGTGCCCCGAGGAGAACCCCTTGATCGAATTCCGTTCGCAGCGCGCGCATGAATGGCCGCCGCCGGGCCACATCGACGATCAAGACGAGTTGTTCCCCGATGGCTGGCACGAAGCGGCAACCTTTGAGGCAGGTGATCTTCGTGAGCGGGCCGAATCGCTCGGTGCAGGGGTGCTCGCGGGGTTCGACACGCAGTTGGCGACGGATCTGGAACGCGCCGCCCTCATCGACTCCCGCACCCGGCCGACATCTGCGGTCGTTCTGCCGTCATCGCTCTCGGTATCGGCTCTCGTGGACTACGTGGGATGCCCGAAGCGCTTCTACTGGACGAGCATCCGCCCGCTGCCCCGCAAACCGAACCCGAAAGCGCGACTCGGCAGTGAGGTGCACAAGTGGATAGAGCAGCAGAGCCGCGGACAGACGACGCTCATCGATCTTGACGAGGTCGGCACTCTGCCCGACGTGTCACCGGCGGAGAGCTTCGGTGCGCCCGACGTCGAACAGCGACTGAAGGACGCGTTCCTCGGGAGTCGTTTCGCCGAGGCCGCACCTCTGTACACAGAGAGGCCGTTCATGCTGATGGTCGAGGACCTGATCGTCCGCGGCCGCATCGACGCCATCTTTGGGAAGCAGGAGGGTGCTTGGGAGGTGGTCGACTACAAGACCGGACGGGTTCCCGACGAAGGCGCCGACAGGCTCGGCCTGCAGCTGGATCTCTACGCGCTCGCCTGCATGGACGTGTGGGGCAAGATGCCCGAAGACCTGACGCTTTCGTTCTACTACCTGGCGGCGGACCAAGTCAGCCAGCGCCCGGTTGACGATGCCGACACGATAAGGCAGCGCGTCGCTGTGATGCTGCGGGACATCGCGGCCGCCAGATTCGAGCCGGATCCGAGCGACCATTGCCGCTGGTGCGACTTCCTATCGTTCTGCGACGCAGGGAAGGCGTCCCAGCTATCCGACAACTGATCCGGATCAGCGCCGACGCCGTGTCAGACCTCGCGACTAGTGTGACCGCATGCAAGGCACGCAAGCCGATGCCTCCCCCAAGCTAGCGGCCGCTTTCCGCGGGCTGCATCCCTCCGGCGTGGCCTCGCTCGCGAGGAACGTGTCGCGCCGCGAGTTCGGCCGGGGAACATCCCTCTTCCACGCGGGCGATCAAGCTACACACATCTTCGTCATCGAGTCCGGCTCCGCGAAGATCTTCTCCGCAACGCAGGAAGGGGGCGAGCGTGTGGTCGCCATACTCGGGCCCTGCGAACTGGCGGGAGAGCTACACGGTCCGGTTCAGACAGCGGGTGCCCGGGCGCTCGAACGGGGGGCGGCCTTGGCCATCCCAGCAGGTCACGTTAGGCAGTGCCTCGAAACTGCCGGAGCTGCCCATCTCATGACCGATCTGTTGGCCGAACAGCTGCGCAGGACAACCGCGATGCTTCACGGCGTGATCGGCGGCGACAGCCGGCAGCGCGTCGCCGCGCGCTTGTGCGATCTCGCGGATCACCAGGGTCGGCGAACCTCGACAGGCGCCACACGGTTGGGTGTCCGCCTGACACAGGAGGATCTCGGGCGCATGACGGGCTCGTCGCGCGAAACCGTGAACAAGATCCTGGCGCTGTTCGCAAAGAAGGGGTGGATCGAGGCGAAGAACGGGCGCTATGCGATCACGGATGAGATCGCACTCCGCGAACTCGCGGGCGTCTAGGGTTCGTCGACTTCCGGCTCCAGATGGCCGGGAGTCGGCCAGTCCTGCAGGACCGCCGGGTCCGGCCTTTCCTGCAGCGCCTCCAATCGGTGGCGCTCGCACAGCCGCGCGCGCCCCGACACCGGCGCTCCGCAGCGCTCGCATTGCCGGTCGCCCGCGACCTCCCAATGCTCCAGATCTTCGTCTCGGAACCGCTCGACACGACCTTCGCGTTCTAGCTTGATCAAGTGCGCGAGCACCGTACGCGCGGCAAGCGGGTAGACGTCCGGTGGGTACTCCTCGTAGATGTCGAAGACCATGTCGTCGATCGTGGACAGCCCGTCCTCGAGCGACGCGAGCACCTGCTGCTCGCGCAGACCGCGATGCGCGACGTACTCCTCGAGCTTCCCCTGGGCGTCGTAGACCACCGACCCGTGACCCGGATAGATCACGCGTGAACGCAGCTCCTGCATCCGTCTGAGCGAGCGCAGATAGTGCACGAGATCTCCTTCGGGCGGGTCGATCATGCTGGTGCCGCTCCCCATCACAGAGTCGCCCGTGAAGAGCGCCGACACCTGTCGCACGAAGAACACCATCGAGTCGTGGGTGTGACCCGGAGCGTGTATCGCCTGTAGCGTCGCGCCGCCGACACGCAGCTCGTGACCGTCGCGCATCTGGCTGCCATCCGCCGGCGGCCGGAACGCCAACACGGGGGCCCCGGTCGCCTCCGAGAGCAACGCGGCTCCGGCCGCGTGATCTTCATGATCGTGGCTCAGCAGTATCGCGGAGACCTCGCCGGCCTCGTGGGTCACCCGGTAGAGGTGCTCCGGATCATCGGGACCGGGATCGATAACCACGGCCGGATCTTCGCCGACCACCCACGTGTTCGTTCCCTCGAGGGTGTAGACCCCGGGGTTCGGCGCGAGGATCCTGACGATGCGCAACATCAGATGACCTGTCCCTCTGGCTCGACCTGCGGTATGTCGGCCCCCAATACTTCTTCCACGGAGCGGCATCGCGCAAGACCCTCGACGACCTTCATCGTCGGCCAGTACAGCAGACATCCGCCCGAGTTGTTGGCCTCCAAGAGGTCGGACGGCCTGGCCCACCAGGCGCGGATCGCCTCCCGGCCGTCCGGAACGGGGTCGAGACCGCGAGGAGCCGCCACAGCGAAGAACCGCGCGTCGAAACGGACTGGCACATCCTCGGGAGCGACCCAATGAGAGATCTCGGGGAGCTGCTCCGGCGAAGGGGTCCCGCCCGGGAAGTCGGAGACGTGCTCCGGTCCGACTCCGCCACCGGCCGACGGCACGAGACCCTCAGCCGTTGGCAGCAGCCCAGTTTCCTCCGCGAGCTCCCTTACCCCGCAGGCGCGAGCGGCTTCCCCCGGATCTCCGAACCAGCGCTCCGCCCTTGCCGCATCCGCTGCATCGACGGCTCCTCCCGGGAACACGACGAATCCGGGCAGGAACCGATGGCGGCCCGACCGGCGGAGGACGAGAACCTCGATCCCTCGCGGCCCCGGGCGCGCGGCGACGACGGTTCCTGCGGCTCTGATCTCCCCCGGCATGCGCCGATTCTTTCAGGTATCGGCCGGTAGCGGATACTGGCCCCGTGAACCCTTCCGACCTCATACGCGAGCGGATCCGAACGTCGGGCCCGATATCGTTCGCCGAGTTCATGGATCTGGCGCTGTACGGGCCCGGCGGCTTCTACGAGGACCCTCCCGTCGGAGAGCGCGGCCACTTCGTCACCAGCCCCCACGTGCACCCCGTCTTCGGTCTGCTGCTCGCTCGGGCGGTCACCATCATGTGGGACGCGATGGACGAGCCCGGTCCACCGATGATCGTTGAGATCGGGGCCGGAGACGGAACCTTGGCGTCGCAGCTGCTGACCGAGATCCCCGATGCCGGCTACGTAGCCGTCGAGCGGAGCGAGGGCTCGCGCCGACGGCTAGCTAGCGCCGGCATCCGGGCGGCGAGCGACATCTCCGAACTGGAGCCTCGCCAGACGACGGTAGTCGTGGCGAACGAGCTTCTCGACAACCTGGCGTTCCATCGTGTGCGCATGAGCGGCGCCGGGATCATGGAACTGCTGGTCGACCTCGAGGGAGACCGCTTCGTGGAGAGGGAGGCCGGATGTCCGCCGGAGTTGGCCGAGGCCTCGCCCCGCCTTGAAGGAGGTGAGGAGGCCGCCGTCTGCCTGGAGATTCCCGCCTCCATCGGACATCTTGCCTCAGCCATCGGCAGGGGCTACGCGCTGCTGATCGACTACGGGCGAACGCCGCGCGAACCAGGAGGCGGCGTGCGCGGCTATCGAGACCAGGACATCATCGAAGACCTTCTTTCTGACCCGGGGACGGCCGATATCACGGCGGGAGTGAACTTCGAAGCTGTGAGCCGCGCGGCCGCTGCAGAAGGCATGCGAGTGTTCGCACACGCGACACAGGGACAGGCGCTCCATGCGCTCGGGTTCGAGCGGTGGATAAAGGAGCAACGCGACCTGCAGATACGGCGGCTGAACGAGGGCGCCGGTCGCGCGGCGGTTCGAACCTGGAGCGGGCGGAACGCAGCGCAACTGTTGGTGGACCCGCGCGAACTGGGAAGCCTGACATGGATGACCGTCGCGACACATGGGCTCCCGGCTCCCCCATGGGTTACGGCAACTACTGAGGGATCGCGGGGTTGAGCGGCGGTCGCCAGGGGCTCTTTTGCCGATAGCGCTCCGACCTGTGCATCTTAGAGGGGTGAGGAGTATCCCCGATCGCCTTCGAACGGCCGAACAACCGACCCTTATAGTCGAAGGAGACACGGGCACGCCCGAACGAGTCGCGTTCCTGTCGGGGTCCTTCGACCCCCTCACGCTCGGGCACACCACCTTGGCGGAGGCAGCCGCGGAACGCGCCGATCTCGTCGTCCTCATGTATTCCGTCCGCACCCTTCCCAAGGAGGGCGACATCGTGCCGCCGCTCCTTTCAGAGGAAGAGCGACTCGACATAGTCTCCACGTGGTGCGAGCGGCACCCAAGGATAGTGCCCGGCGTGTGCTCTCACGGGCTCCTCGCCAATCAGGCCGACGCGGTGCGGGGCTGTTTCCCGGAAGCGCGCCCGCTCATCGTCCTCGGGTCAGACAAGGCGATCCAACTGCTCGATCCGAAATGGTACGACGACCGCGACTCGGAACTCGGAGCTCTCTTCAGGCAGTCGGACGTCCTCTACGCTGCCCGCGCAGGCGAAGAGGGCAAGGTCGAGGAAGCCCTGGCGCTGCGCGAGAACTCGAAGTGGCGGAAGCACTTCGCACAGGTAGAGATCCCACCCACCGTGGCGGCCATATCGGCACGAAAGGTGCGGGCCCTCGTCGCGAAAGGGAAACGCTTCGAGAAGCTACTTCCGCCGGAATCCGTCTCCGCCCTCAGCTGACGGTCGGCCCTCGGCTGACGGTCGGCGCTAGCGGTCGACGTCGCCGACGACGAAGAAGATCGAACCCAGGATGGCGATCAGGTCCGGGAGCAACTGGCCGGGCAGCATGGCCGGCAGCACGCTGACGTTCGAGAAGGACGCGGTTCGCATCTTCAATCGGTACGGCTCCTCTTTCCCGTGGCCGACCAGGTAGTAGCCCATCACCCCCAACGGATTCTCGGTACGGACGTATATCTCGCCGTCGAGCTTCACCTTCTTCCCGGCGGCCTTCGCGTTGATGTACTGACCGGCCGGCAGCTTGTCGAGACACTGCTCGACGATCTTGCACGACTCCCACATGCGCTGCATCAGGACCCAAAGCCGGTCGTAGGCATCGCCGGTCTTGCCGACCGGAACATCGAACTCGACCTCTGCGTATTTCTCGTAGGGCTCGTCCTTGCGAGGATCCATCGGCACCCCGGATCCCTGGATGACCGGACCCGAACAACCGAAGGAGATAGCCACGTCGGCCGGCAGCACGCCCACGTTCTTCGTGCGAGCGAAGATGATGTCGTTGCCCATTAGGAGGGTATCGATGTCCTTCAGCCTCTTCCGGACCTGCGCCAGCACGCCGTAAGCGCGCTGGATGAACCCAAGTGGCAGATCGTCCCTCACCCCTCCCACGCGCGCGTACGAGTGATGCATACGTGCACCCGTCGCCGACTCCATCAGGTCCTGTATCAGCTCCCGTTCCTCGAACGCGTAGAAGACCGGCGTCATCGCTCCGAGCTCAAGCGGGAACGACCCGACGAACACCAGGTGGTTCAACAGGCGGTTCAGCTCCGCGAACATCGTGCGGATCCACTGGGCTCGGTCGGGTACCTCGATACCCGCCAGACGCTCAACGGCGAGGATCCACCCGAGCTCGTTGTTGAAAGCCGAGATCCAATCGTGACGATTCATCAGGACCATCACCTGGCGCGCGTCGCGATACTCCGATAGCTTCTCGGCACCCCGATGCATGTAGCCGATCACAGGGTCGGCCCGGATGATCTTCTCGCCGTCCAGTTCGAGCACCACTCGCAGGACCCCATGGGTCGAGGGGTGCTGAGGGCCGATGTTGAGGATCATCTCCTCCGTGGCCAGCCCCGCCCCCTCAAGGACAATGTCCACGCCACCTCCACGAACCATCCAGGCGTCGGAGTGGCTCGATATGATCGCGCGCTCTTCTGGTTCCATCGGGGGTTCCATAGGCACCCTATTGTCCGACACGGCGGCAACCCGCGGCCACGCCGGTGCGGCTCAGGCGCCTAGTGACACTGGGCCGAGCCGGAGTCGTCGAACGGCGGCTGCCCTTCGGCCGTGACGAACTTCCAGTCATAAGAGTCGGGGTGAAGCGTCATCTGCAGGACCCCGTAGCTGCCGTCGTGCGCGACCACGAGCCCTTCCGGCTTGGGCATCTTCGTGGGTAGCGGTGAATAGGTGTCTCCGCCCGTGCCCACGATGAACTCCGCCAACCCCTTCGGATCGGCGTGTCCGCGAGCGTTCATGGGTTCGAAGCGTTGATAGTCGTGCCAATGGCCGGCAAGCACCACATCCGCCCCGCTCTGCTGGAGAAGCTTCAAGAACGGCTTCTGGATGCGGTGATCCTCCCGGATCGGCCAGTAGGACCACTTGTACATCGGGTGATGCATCAACGCCATCGTGCATGCCGCATCACCGTTCTTCGCAAGGTCTCGCTGCAACCACTTGTACTCGGGGCTGTTCGCCTTGCACCCCCAGCCCGGGAGGTTGTGCACCATGCCGGTAGTGCGATACCAGATCTTGTTCTTGCATAGCTGGGTGTCCAAGGCGACCACATGCCACTTGCCGATATCGAACGAGTAGTAGCCGGTCGGCGGGTGGGCGCGCTCGCCGAAGTACTCGAAGTAGCCGGCCGCGTCCGGGGTGTAGTGCTCGTGATTGCCCGGGATCGGATAGGTGATGTCCATGACCCTGCCGTAGCTGGGGTCGTAGAAGTCCGTGAAGTGCTGGTAGCTGCCGCGGAGGTACTGCTCGTCGCCGAGCGCGAAGAACGCGTCGTAGCTCCCGTTCGCGACGATGTCGGAGACCGCCATGTACTCGCACAGCCCGTACTTGGGAGCACGATCCGGTCCCTCTTCGGGTCCGCTATTGCACACCATGTCGCCGACCGCGGCGATGACGGGGTCCTTCGAAGCGTTCGAAGCTGGCGTGGGAGAGGCCTCATCCAGCGCCTGGAAGTCCCCGACGGGCGCCGGACCCACCTCCCGGCTATCGGGTAGCGATGCGGGAAGGACCACCAGCGCCACTATCAGGCCGGCGGCAACGGTCAGCCTGCGTCCATCCATCGTGAGAGCATCCCCCTTCGACCGCCCGTGTGCAACACCGTCCTTCACGCATGGCCCCGGCGGGCAACGGGTAGTCTTCCGGCGATGAGCGAGGCCCTTCGGAACATCCCATCCGTCGATGCGCTGCTTCGCAGCGAAGCGGGCAAGCGCGCGGCCGGCCGGCTCGGACGACCCGTGCTCAAAGCCGCGGTGAAGAGCGTCCTCGAAGAGGCTCGAGTGCGCGCCGCCGACGACGGTTCGCTGCCCACCGAAGGCGCGATCCTGGGCCGCGCCGTCTCCATCGCTTCCCGGGTCTCACGAGGACTCACTCCCGTCATCAACGCGACAGGTGTCGTGCTGCATACCGGACTTGGCCGGGCTCCACTTCCGGAAGACGCCGCACGGGCCGCCGCACGGGCCGGCCAGGGCTATTCCGACCTCGAGGTCGATCGCCTGACGGGTTCCCGAGGCAAGCGGTCGACCAGGGCCGAGGCCATCCTGACCGCCGTGACCGGCGCCGAAGCTGCCCTGGTGGTCAACAACAACGCCGCGGCTCTGGTTCTGGCGCTTGCGGCCTTGGCCCGACGCAAGGAAGTCCTCGTTTCCAGGGGAGAGCTGATCGAGATCGGTGGCGAGTTCCGGCTTCCCAACATCATGGCCGCATCCGGTGCGAAGCTAGTCGAGGTCGGGACCACGAACCGCACGCGCCTCCGCGACTACAAGAAGGCCATCACCAGGAAGACCGCGCTGATCCTGAAGGTACACCCCAGCAACTACCGCGTCGTGGGCTTCCAGGAGTCCGCATCGGTTCAGGAGCTAGCGAAGGTCGCGGCCAAAGCCGCGGTCCCGCTTCTCTTCGATGTCGGTTCCGGTTTGATCGATCGCTACCCGGGCGTGCCCGCCGAGGAACCGGCCGTGAGCGAGGCACTCGCGCAAGGTGCAGACCTCGTCTGCTTCAGCGGCGACAAGCTGCTCGGCGGTCCGCAGGCTGGGATTCTCGTCGGCCGCGCCGAACCCCTGGACAAGCTCCGCAGGGATCCGATGGCCCGCGCTGTACGTGTGGACAAGATGCAGATAGCCGCACTCGAAGCGGTGTTGCTGGCGTACTCACGCGGCGAACAGCTCGAACTGCCCGTGTGGAGGATGTTGCGCGAACCCGCTTCAACGGTGAAGGAACGCGCGACCGCTCTGGCTCGAGCTCTGCACGGGGGACTGGAGGGCGCCTCCGTTGAAGGCTGCGAGTCGGCCGTCGGAGGCGGGTCTCTTCCGGGCTTCGTCCTTCCCTCATCCGCGGTGCGCCTGAAGACCCGCGACCCGAGCACATTCGCCGCCAACCTCAGAGCCGGCTCTCCGCCCGTGTTCTGCAGGGTCGAAGAAGGCGCCCTCGTTTTCGACATGCGTACCGTCGACCCGGCCGAGGTCGAGGTCCTCGCGCGCGTCATCTCCTACGCCATGGAGAACGACGACGGTCGCGACGAAGAGTAGGAGCGCCCACCGGTGAGCGAGCCCGCTCAACACCACAGCGTCGTCGCTACCGCGGGGCACGTTGACCACGGCAAGTCCTCGCTCGTCCTGAAGCTCACGGGCATGGATCCCGACCGCTTCGAGGAAGAGAAGCGGCGCGGCCTCACTATCGACCTCGGCTTCGCGTGGCTCACCCTTCCGTCCGGGGCCGAGATAGGGTTCGTGGACGTTCCCGGGCACGAGCGCTTCGTGCGCAACATGCTGGCAGGGGTCGGACCCGTTCGCCTCATGCTCTTCGTCGTAGCCGCAGACGAGGGCTGGAAGCCGCAGTCCGAGGAACATCTTGCCATCGTCGATCTGCTCGGGGTGGCCGGCGCGGTCGTCGCCCTCACGAAGATCGACCTCGTAGACCCCGAACGGCTCGCATTCACGAGAGCCAGCGTCGAAGAACGCCTGCGGGGCACCGCTCTCGACGGTGTCCCGATCGTCCCCTGTTCGTCTGTCACCGGAGAGGGCTTGCGCGAACTCGTGGCAGCGCTCGATGCGATGGTGAGCTCGGCCCCTTCGGCCGACACGGAACCTCCCCGGGCCCGCCAGTTCATCGATCGCGTCTTCAGCGTCAAAGGCGCAGGGACCGTGGTCACCGGAACGCTGTCGGGAGGCTCGCTATCCGTGGGCGACGAAGTGGAGCTGTACCCGACCGGCATGCGCGCGCGCATCCGTGGGCTCCAATCGCACAAGCGCGCCATCGAGCGAGCTCGTCCGGTCTCGAGGGTCGCCGTGAACCTCGCGGGAACCGACCGCGAGGATCTTGGTCGCGGGGACGTGCTGGCGCTACCCGGCCAGTGGCGTCCGACGAGCGTCTTCGAAGGGCGCGTTCGACCGATCAGAGATCTCGGCCGGCCCCTTTCCCCCCGAGGTGCCTACAAGCTGTACGCGGGCGCGGCGGAGCGCGACGCCGGGATCAGATTCCTCACCGACCCGGCATCAGCGGAGGGAGCTTTCGCACGCATCCGCGTCCGCGAACCGATGGTCCTCGACACCTTCGACCGCTTCGTCCTCCGCGAGGCCGGGCGCCACGCCACCATCGCCGGCGGACAGGTCCTCGACGTCGCGCCCCCGCTGCGCCCCGGGGCCGACGCACCGGCGCGCCTGTCCGCGCGAGAGAGCGCCACGCGCGACCAGCTTCCCGCGCTACTCGTTGCCGAGCGCGGCGCCGTAAGGGCCTCGGACGTGCTGCCCCTCACCGGGGCGCGAGCCGACGGGGTCGCGGGATGCGTTCGGACCGGCGACTGGCTCGTCTCCGACGCTCTCCATACGCAAGTGACAGCGGCCATCGGGGAGGTACTCGAGCGATTCCACAGAGAACATCCCCTTCGCGCCGGCGCCGATCTGGCGCTGGTCAGGACCACGGCCTCCGACCTCCTGACCCGTCTCCGCGCTCCGGCCGATCCCTCACTGGTGCAGGGGATCATCGACGAGCTGATCCTGTCGCAGGAGATAACCCGTTCCGCGAACGAGGTCGGCTTGACCTCCCACTCGGTCACCGCCGGCGGCCCGGAGATGGATCGTCTCGTTGAAGCGGTATCCGTGAAAGAGGCGACTCCGCCGACGGTCGCCGAGTTGCAGGCGCAGGGATTCGCGCGCGACCTCATCGACACAGCGGCCCGATCGGGCTTCCTCGTCAGGGTCTCCAAGGACCTGGTGATGACCGCAGGGTTCGTCGCGCGGGCCGAAACCGCGTTGCGCGAGCTTCCCGAGATCACGGTGAGCGCATTCCGCGAGAAGATCGGGACCTCGCGCAAGTACGCGGTACCGCTGCTCGAGTACTTCGACTCCCAGGGGCTCACCTTGAGACGGGGAGATATCCGGGTTCTGCGCTGACGCCCTCGGCGCCGTCCCCGCCGCCCCCGCTAACCGATCTCCGCCGTAACGACGACCTCGACCGAGGCACCCAGCGGAAGTTCGACGACGCCCACCGCGGCGCGCGCGTGGATCCCCGCTTCCCCCATCACCTCCGCCAGCAGGTCGCTCGCACCGTTGGCGACCGCCGGCTGGTCGGTGAACCCGGCTTCCGACGCAACGAACACGTCCACCTTGGCGATGCTCCTCAGTCGGTCGAACCCCCCGAGCGCCTCGTGCAGTGCGGCGAGCGCCTGAAGGGCACACAGACGCGCGACCTCCTGCCCCTGTTCCACGCTGACTTCCGAACCGAGATGACCCGGATGGACGACCTCGCCGTCCACGCGAGCGATCTGGCCGGCGACGTAGGCGATGTTCCCGGCGACCTTCACCGGAACGTAGGACGCGACCGGCGTCGGTGCCGCCGGAAGTTCGATGCCCAACTCTGCGAGTCTCTGTTCGATGTCCACGTTCTTGACCTCCTCGGAAGCGCGATTCTAGTAGGGCGGTGACTCCGGAGCCGTGCCGTCTTCCTCCGGTTCCGGTTCCACGCGTAGCACCAGGCCGTCGACACCTCGTATGCGAACCCTGGTACCCGACGGTATCGGCTCGCCGACGGTACGAGCGCGCCAGATGGTGCCCTTGACGTGCACGCCGCCCTCCGGGTTCAGGTCCCCTCGGGCCTCCCCGGTGAGTCCGACAAGCCCCTGCTGGGTCGTGACGATCCGTTGATGGGCCTGCTGAGCCACCGTCAGCCCGAACCCGTAGTAGAGGACCGTGAGGAGCAGCGTCACGACGATCACCGGAGTGGGGATAGCGATGGTGTCCGCAACATCGCTGTAGATCAGGAAGGAACCGGCCCCGAACGCGAGAACACCGAGCGCGGTGAGGACACCGAGCTTGTGCAACTGGACGTCGAGGATCATCAGAGCGAACCCAAGGAGCAGTAGGCCCAGTCCGAGCCAGCTGGGCGTGACCGCGAAGGTGCCGTATGCCGCGAAGCCGAGCGCCACGACCCCACACATGCCGGCGAACCCGAATCCCGGCTGAGTGAGTTCGAAGGCGAAACCGGCGAATGCCAGGACTAGCAGGACGTAGATGGCCGTCGGCGAGGAGGCGGCGTGCAACACCCGCCGCCATGGACCCAGGTCGTGGTAGCGCAGATCGACGCCGGGGCCCTGTTCGGCGCTGGCCGTCAGTGCGGTGTGAAGCACCACGGGACCGGCTGCGGTTTGGACGGTCTTGCCGTCGATCTGCCTCAGGAGATCGATGACGGTCGAAGGCGCCGGTTCGCCCGGCTGAAGTTGGGTGGTGACGCCGGCGTCTATCGCCTGCTGGGACGTCATCTCGGCGTTGGCCTCCGGTACCACTACCGCAGCACATCCGCCTCCCAGAACTTCCGCTTCCGAGATCGCATCTCTACCGAGATCCAGCGGCGCGGTTGGCCCCACGCCCGACCCAGGAGAAGCGCTGGCGAGCGCCGCCGAGGCCACCATGACCGCTCCGGTGCCCTGGGCGTGAGAGCCCGGCGGACCCACCCAGACGATCACCGGGACCTTCGCACAGGCGACCTTGTCGACCAGAGCCGAGGCATCAACGCCGAGCGTTCCGAGCGTGTTCAGCTGGATGACGGCGGTGCTCCCCGCAGCCTCGGCGTCGTCCAGCGCACCGATCAAGTAGTCGAACATCGGGCGGTCGATGATGCCGTCGACCTTCATGACGTCCACCGACGGTCGCATATCCCCCGCGGGCGACGGCGAGGCAGACGAGTCACCCGCCGCGGCAGCCCCGATAGGCCAGGCGAGCAGATAGAACAGAAAGAGAACAGGGGCTAGTCGACGCATAGGCTCCCCATGGTAACGGCCCAGGTATCCTTCAAAGAGTCGCCACTATGTCCGGACCCAAACACAAAGCCCGCAGCTCCAAGAACATCGACCTTCCCGGGGTCGTTCGCGTGCCGTTCGAGCTCGGCCTCATCGTCGTGGTCATCCTCATAGCGGCAGGCCTCGTCGCCGCCACCTTCCTCCCTGCGTTCGCCAACGTTACGCAGGTCGCCGACAAGATCCAGGCCAAGCTCACGGAGCAGGAAAGCACCTTCCACCGCATCACCTTCCCGCAGACCTCAACCATATACGCGGCGGACGGGCGCACGCAGATCGCGACCATCAACGGTGGAGAGAACCGGCTGGTCGTGAAGCTGAAGCAGGTTTCACCCATCGCGCAGGACGCGGTGCTGGCGATCGAAGACCACGACTTCTACAACCACGGGGCTCTCGACCTGACTGCGATCCTTCGAGCCGCGCTGGCCAACTTCGCGGCCGGCGAGGTAACGCAGGGTGGCTCCACTATCACGCAGCAACTGGTCAAGAACGCGCAGATAGGCAACACCGCACAGACCTTCCAGCGGAAGTTCCAGGAGGCGGCTCTGTCCGCGCGCATGGAGCGCGAGTACACGAAGGAGGAGATCCTCGAGCTCTATCTCAACGAGATCTACCTCGGCAACGGCGTCTACGGCATCGGGGCCGCCGCGCAGTACTACTTCGACAAGCCGGCCTCGAGACTCAACCTGACGCAGTCGGCGCTGCTTGCCGGGATGATCCAGTCGCCCGAGGGATACAACCCCACGGCCAAGAAGACCCGGAAGGCTGCGCTCGCACGGCGCAACGTGGTCCTGGACGAGATGGCGAACTACGGCTACATCACTGACGCCCAGGCGACCAAGGCCAAGAAGCAGCCCGTGACCCTAAACGTCTCCCACGCATCGACGGACCCGACCGGCTTCTACGCCCATCACGTCGTCTACGACATCCTGAACCTGAACAACACGAAGTGGGACGACATCTTCGGCACGACCTACAAGCAGAGGCTGAACGCGCTCGGCGCCGGCGGATTCAAGATCTACACGATGGATGACCTCAAACTGGAGGCCGCGGCGCAGAACGTTGCCCAGGCCCACCTAGGCAACGGGAAGGGCAAGGACACCGGCATGGCCTCGGTGGAGCCCAGCACCGGCGCCGTCAAGATGCTTCTCTCAGGCAAGAACTACGCCCGCGATCAATTGGACCTGGCGGCACCTGAGTTCACCGACGCTGGTGACGAACTCGGTGTCAGGCAGCCAGGGTCCTCGTTCAAGCCCTACACACTGGTAACCGCGTTCAAGCAGGGCATCCAGCCGTCAACGACCTATTCGTACACCTCCCCCATGAGGATCGACGGATGGCACAACGCCTGCGGCTGCGTGGAGAACGCGGAGGGGCCGGGCTCAGGAACGGCCAGCCTCTGGACGGCCACCGCCGATTCCATCAACGCGGTGTTCGCGCAGCTGATCATGCAGGTCGGGCCAGAAGAAGTGGTCACGACTGCGACGGACATGGGCATCAAGCCCAGCCCCCTGCTGGCGGTTCCGTCGCTGACCCTGGGGTCGATTCCCGTCTCACCCTTGGAGCAGGCATCAGGCTACGCAACGCTGGCCAACCACGGCTTGTACTGCCCGCCGTACTACGTCTCGAAGATCGAAGGACCCAAGGGGAATGTCATCTTCCGCCACCAGGACAACTGCAAGCAGGTGATCGATGCCGATATCGCCGACCTCACCACGTCCCTGCTTGAGGGCGTGGTGACCGGCGGCACGGGAACCGCGGCCGCTCTGGGACGCCCGGTAGCGGGCAAGACCGGGACCTCTCAGGACTCCGCCGACCTGTGGTTCGTCGGCTACACGCCGCAGCTCTCGACCGCCGTCTGGGTCGGTTACCCGCTCAGCCACCAAGCCCAGACCGGGGAATACGGGGGGACGGTCGCCGCGCCGATCTGGCACGACTACATGGTCTACGCGTTGCGAGGCATGCCTTCAGAGGGCTTCCCCCCCACGCCCACCCTCAAAGCTCCGAAGGGCAAGGTCCCCGACGTGGTCGGCATGACCGCCACAGATGCGACGGCCGCCCTGGAAGCTGCCAAGTATCTTGCACATGTTACGGATGTGCCTTCCGATCTGCCGAAAGGTCAGGTGACCGCTCAGTCCCCGGCCGGGGGCACCTCGGCGCCGATCGGTACGTCTGTGACCATCGATGTCAGCACGGGGAACCCCGCTCCGTCTCCTTCGAAGGTTCCCAACGCGAGCCGCGTCCCCAACGTCACCGGAATGGTCCAGTTCGACGCCCAGAAAGCCCTGGTAGCCGCCGGGTTCGACATCTGGGTTCGCTACGTGAACGTTTCCGACAGGATGGAGAACCGCATCGTCCTTAGTCAATCACCCAACGGCGGGAGCCCCGGCAAGCCCGGGGACACGGTTTCCATCACCGTGGGCCACTACACCAGCTCGGGCGGCGGCTTTGGTGGCGGTGGCGGTGGCGGTGGCGGCCCTGGCGGTGGCGGGGGCGGCAGCCCGACCCCGCCTCCATCTCCCCAGCCCTAGTCGGCGTCCAGTCTCGCCTTCACTCGCGCCTGAACCACGTTGCCATCGACCTTCCCTTTGGCCTTGGCCATCACTTGACCCATGACCTTGCCCATCTCTTTCGCTGAGGTGGCGCCGGTGGCGGCGACGGCTTCGTCGATCAGAGCGTCCACCTCGGCCTCTGACAACTGCTCGGGAAGGAACGGCTGGAGGATCTCCAGTTCCGCCTGCTCTTTGGCCACCAGTTCCGGACGGTTCCCCGCTCGGTAAGCCTCGATCGACTCCTTGCGCCGTTTGGCTTCCTTGACGGCCACGTCGCGAACCTCTTCGTCAGACAGCTCGTGGAGAAGCTCCACTTCCTTGTTCTTGATGGCCGCCGAAAGCATGCGAAGCGTGCTCAGCCGAACCTTGTCACCCGACTTCATCGAGTCCTTGATGCCGATCGCGATGCCGTCCTTGAGTTCGCTCACCGTAGAATCCGCTCCATGTTCATCCGTATCCTCGCGGCGGTCTTCGCCGCTGGAGTCCTTTGCCTAGCGTACGGCGTCTTCATCGAGCGCAAGGCCTACCGGCTCGTGCGACGCCCCGGCCTTCCTATCCTACCGGTGGGTTCGCGGGCGTCGCTGACCATCCTGCACCTGTCTGATCTCCACTTCGTTCGCGGCGACCACAAGAAGGCGAGGTTCCTCGTCGGACTGCCGGAGGCGGATGTCACCGTGGTCACCGGCGACTTCCTGGCCGAGCCCCAAGCGGTGGAGACAGCGGTCGTCGCCGTCCACTCAGCGCGGGGAAGGCTTGCGTCCTTCTTCGTGCTCGGATCCAACGACATCTACGTGCCGGCACCGCTCAACCCGCTGCGCTACTTCTACCGGGGGCGCAAGAAGCGTGCGGGCCAAAGGGGCCGAGCCGCGGAGCTGATCGCGCAACTCTCTGCAGACGGCTGGACGCCCCTGATGAACGAACGTCGGGAGATGATGCTGGGCCCCCTCGCGGTCGAGGTGGTCGGATTCGACGATCCGCACATCGGCCGGCACGACATGAGGGTCGCGCCGCGCCACGCGCCCGCCAGGTTCGGCCTGGCGATAGCCCACGCGCCCGAGCCCGCGCCCGAGCTCATCGCGCTCGGCTACGACCTCGTCGTCGCCGGCCATACCCACGGAGGTCAGGTGCGCGCACCCTGGGGTCCGCTGGTGAACAACTCGACGCTGCCGCTCTCGATCACCTCCGGCTTGTTCCGGATGGGGCCGGGCTATCTGCACATCTCCCAGGGACTCGGAACCAGCAAGTACGCGCCTTTCCGATTCCTCTGTCGTCCCCAAGTGGAGCTGCTGGAGCTGGTGCCGAGACCCGAGAGCTAGCCGATCGCCTTCTCGAAGACGCGTTCGTAGCCCAGGACCATCGCTTCCTTGGAGAACTTCGCTTCGACGCGTTCTCGGCAGGCACCGGCGTCTATGCGGTCCAGGAGTTGCAGCGCGGCGGCGGCTTCCTCGGCGTAGTTCTCCACGCTCACGATGAAGCCGGTCTCGCCGTCCGAGATCACTTCGGGAACCGAACCTCGTGGCGTTGCGATCACGGGGGTTCCGCTCGCCATCGATTCCGTCATCACCAGGCCGAAAGGCTCGACCCAGTCGATCGGGAACAGCACGGCCTTGGCTCGCGCGAGCAGGTCGGCCTTGTGTTCATGGCTGATCTCCATCAGAACCTCGGTCCCTTCGGGCAGGATCTTCTGAACCTCGTCCCACTCGGCGAACTCGGTCTCGTGCGCGATCTTCAACGCCAGCACTAGGCGGTCACCCGTGCGCAGTGCGGTTTCCACCGCCCTGCGCAGGCCCTTCTCGGGCGCGGCCCTTCCGAGGAAGAGGAGGAAATCCTCCTTCTCCTCCTGCAAGCGATACAGGCTCGTATCGATGCCGTTGTAGACGACGCCCGCGTAGTTCAACTCGGGCATCCCGCTCTTCTGCGACTCGCTGATCGCGACGAACCATGCGCGATCGCCCACACGGCCGAACAACTCCTTCATCTCCGGCGTGAAGGAACCGTGAAGGGTGTGCACCATCGGAACCCCGCAGCTCAACCCGGCGGCCAGCGCCGCGAAGGGCGAATGCACGTGATAGATATCGAAGCGCGAGGGGTCCTCGTATGCGAGAAGGGTGTGCGTCGTATCCAGCATCGGATCGTTGATCGTCGCGGGGCCCGGCGCCACCTCGTACACGTACTCGAGCTTCGCCCTCGTCACCGAGTCGCCTGTCGCGAAGAGTGTGACGTCGTGGCCGCGCTCGACCAACCCGTCGGCAGCGAGAGCCACCACCCACTCGATACCGCCGTATCCCTTGGGGGGGACGGCCAGCCACGGTGGAGCGACCTCGGCGATGCGCATGCTCAAAGCCTACCCCCGGCGGGAACAGCTAGACTTTCGAGCGATCCGGCAACAGGCTCGAGGGCATCGGCCGCCGGATGCAACCGGGACGTGGCGCAGTTTGGTAGCGCGCAGCGTTCGGGACGCTGAGGTCGCGGGTTCAAGTCCCGCCGTCCCGACTCAGACGGCCGCGACCGCACAGGTCGCGGCCGGCCCGTATGGTGGAGCCACATGAAACCTAGAACCCTCACCGTCGTGGGCGGAGGGATCGCCGGACTGGCGGCTGCGCGCGAGGCGACCCTTGAAGCCGAGCGAGTCGGCCTGAAGCTCAAGGTCACGCTGCTGGAGGCCTCCGACCGTCTCGGTGGCAAGCTCTTCACCCAACGCCTCGATGACGGCACCCTTCTCGAATGGGGACCCGATTCCTTCCTGGCGATCAAGCCGCGCGGCGTCGGCCTGGCCAAGGAACTCGGTCTCGAAGATGAACTCGTCACACCCGGACCGATGGGACGCAGCGCCTACCTGTGGCTCAAAGGACGCCTGAGGCGACTCCCGCCCGGCATGGTGATGGGCGTTCCGACGGGCGTGCGACCGCTGCTCGTCGCCGTGCGAGACGGCATCATCGGCCCGCTAGGTGCCGCGCGTGCAGGGATAGAACCGCTCCTGCCCGCCTTCAGGGGCAGCGACGATCCGACCGCGGCCGAGGTCGCCCGCTACCGGCTCGGGAAGCAGGTAGCCGAGAGACTCGTCTCGCCCCTGGTCGCGGGAGTGTTCGGTGTTCCGTATGACGAGGTGTCGATGCGCTCCGCACTTCCTCAACTCGCCGACTCTCGCAGCTGGGTCCTTGCTATGGCCAGACGTCCAGCAGCGACGGGAGCTCCGATCTTCTACTCGTTGAGAGGCGGGATGATCGGATTCGTCGAGGCCATCACGGCGCAGCTGCCGGACAAGACGATCCGCACTGGCACGCCGGTGACATCGTTGCGCAGCACGCCGAAGGGCTTCGTGCTGAACGCCGACATAACAACCGACGCGGTCATCATCGCTACCCCGACCCACGCCGCCGCGCCGATGCTCGCCGAGGTCGCACCCGAAGCCGCGGAGGCACTTGCCCCCATCCGCTATCACGCCAGCGCTGTTGCCCTCCTGCGCTACGACCCCGCGTCGGTCGGTCGCGAGCTCGATGCGTCCGGCTTCCTGGTCGCCCCGGAAGAGGGCCGAACGGTTGCGGCTTGCTCTTGGCTCAACTCGAAGTGGCCACACACCGATCGCGGAGAGATCTGGATCCGCGCGATAGTCACGGACTCGACCCAACTAGGAACCCCCGATGACGCACTGAGATCGCGGATCGCCGCCGAGATCAACGAGTCGATCGAAGCCCGCCGTTCACCCGAGGAGGTACGCCTCCACAGGTGGTCGGACGCGCTGCCCATCTACTCGCAGGGACACTCGCGGCGTGTCGCAGACGCGTTCGCGGCACTCCCCGCTGGCCTGGCGTTTGCAGGGGCGGCGTACAGGGGCTTCGGCATTCCCGACTGCATCGCCACGGGGGAAGAAGCGGCCCGAAGTCTGGTTCAGGGGCTAGTAGCGAGCCCCTGACCTGCGGAAACACCCGAAAGGTTTGACGCCTCGGATATCGCTGGGTAGGGTGTTTGCGGGCTGCCGCTACGGCAGCCTTAGCCATATCGGGCAAGCGACGGAGGGAAATGAGCGGCACGGGGAAGCGCACCACGAGGCTGCTTCTGGCAGCGCTGCTCGCGCTCAGCGCGATAGTGGTCTCCATCTCCCCTTCGTCTGCAGCCCCCGGCGTCGACGAATCCAAGCATCAGCTCGAAGCCGCCAAAGCCAAGCTCGCCGACCTGAATCAGAAGTTCACCCAGCTGGTGGAGGACTTCAACTTCGCGCGGTACCAACTGTCCCTGACCCAAGAGAAGCTCGATGCGGCGCAGGCGATAGTCGATAGAGCGAACGCCGCCGCCCAGGACGCGCAAGCGGCCCTCGCAACGCGGGCCGTCGCCGCCTACCAGGGCGGCACGGGCAGCGCCCTTGCGATGCTCCTCGGTTCGCAGGACTTCACCGACTTCACCGATCGCCTCGAGTTCCTCAACCAGATGGCCGCCAAGGACGCCGACCTGGCCTCGGAAGCTCAGGTCACCGGCGAGGAAGCCCACAGGGCGGCCGAGGACCTCCTGGTCCTGAAGGCCGACCAGAAGGAGAAGGCGGACTCCCTCGCTGCTGCGAAGGAACTTATCGCCAAGAACATCTCGGCCCAGCAGGGGGTCGTATCTAAGTACCAGACCCAGTATGAAGAGGCGTTGGCGGCCCAACAAGCGGCCCTCAGGGCGGCCCAACAAGCGGCTGCTGCCGCTGCCGCCGGGACCACCGCGAGCGGCGGCACGGGCAGCACAGGCGGGTACGTGCCGGTCTCGTCCGGGGCGGCCGGAGCCGTCGAGGCGGCGCGGTCGCAATCGGGTAAACCCTACGTGTGGGGCTCGGCCGACCCGAACGTGGGCTTCGATTGCTCGGGGCTCACGATGTGGGCGTGGGCGCAGGTGGGCGTGAGCCTTCCGCACTCCTCCGCAGCCCAGTATTCCGTGCTCCCTCACGTCTCGCGGGACCAGCTACAGCCCGGGGACCTGATGTTCTTCTACTCGCCCATCAGCCACGTCGCCATGTACACGGGTGGCAACTCGATGATCCACGCCACCCATCCCGGCGTTCCGGTGGCGGAGATATCCATCCCCGACTACTGGTGGGCCGAATTCGTGGGAGCCGCCAGACCGGGTTGAGCACGAACGAGGCTGCGGAAGTCAAGCACCCTCCCAGTTCTGTACCCTTATCAGGCTTATGGACAAACTCGGACCCAGACACAAGATGTGCCGGCGCGTCGGCGAGCCCCTATGCGGCCGCCCGAACTGCCCGGCCCTCAAGCGACCCTATCCGCCCGGCCAGCACGGCCGCGGGCGCAAGCGCGCCACTGAGTTCCAGATGCGGCTGCTCGAGAAGCAGAAGCTCCGGGCCATGTACGGAGTCAACGAGCGCCAGATGCGTGCCTACTTCGCGAAGGCCACGCGCCGCGAAGGCGTCACTGGTGAAGAGCTCATCAAGCAGCTCGAGATGCGCCTTGATGCCGTGTCCCTGCGACTGGGCTTCGGGCTGTCGCTGCGCCAGGCACGCCAGCTGGTCTCCCACGGTCACGTCCTGGTGGACGGGAAGCGCGTTGACATCCCCAGCTATCAGGTCAAGCCGGGCCAGGCCATCGAGGTAAGCCCGAAGGCTCGCGTCTTCGTAGGAGTCCGCGAGGCGCTGGAACTCTCACCTGAGCCACCCCCCTATCTCTACCGCAACAAGGACGAGTTCTCCGGAACCCTGTCGCGCACGCCCGAGCGCACCGAGATCCCGTTGCCGGCAGCCCTCGACGAGCGCCTGGTCGTCGAGCACTACTCCTGATCCGAATTGCTCGCATCCGGTTCCAGAAGTAGTTCGACGCTCACTCACCCACTTAGGTTGGATGCATGAAGTGGCAGATATCCGGTGAATACACGATGGGCTGTACGTGCAAGAGCGACGTCCATTGGCCGATAGACGGTTCACTCAGAGACCGCAACGGTGCGTGCGATAGCGTCGCCGTCTTCCTGCTGAGCAGCGGCGTCTACCACGGTTCGGATCTCGCCGGCGTCACCTTCGCCGCCTTCAACTACTTCCCGAAGAAGATATCCAGCGGCAACTGGCAGATGGGCATCGTCATGGACCGCAAGGCCGGTGACGCGCAAGTAGCCGCGGTGGAAGCCATCGTGCGGGGCGTCGAGGGAGGGCCCTTCGGAGCAACCGGCCACATGGTAGGCGACTTCATGGGCACGGACCTGGCCGGCGTTGAGTACTCGTCGGGTGAGCGCCCATACGGCAACGTCGAAGGCCGTGGCCACTTCGTCTTCCGGCCCACGCTCGACAGCGCCGGGGAACCGGTCCAGGCGCCCAACGCGATGTTCGTGTTCGCGGAGGGGTACAAGATCGGGCGCGCGCAGGGAAACATCCGGGCGTTCGGGAAGACCTTCAGCGTCGACTACGGCGAGTTCGGCAAGTTCTCTTTCAACGACGAGATCACCGGGATCGAGCGGGAATTCCGACCCAGCCGCATCACCGCTGTATACGGCGAAGCTGGCACGCCCAAGCAAACCTAGCCGCCCGGCGGCGGCTCCAATGCGTGCCGCACGAAGGCGATAACTTCGCGCTCCCGACGCTTCAGAGTCGTTCGGGCCGAGTCCTCGCCGACCACAGCGTGCAACACGCCGGCCTCGGTGATCGAGCCGACGACGCTCGTGTAGAGCGTGAACAGGAGCATCGCCGGATCCTGCTTCCTGATGCGCCCCGCGTCCATCTCTTCCTGGAGGTAGTCAACCGCTCTCCGCCTGAGCGGCTCCATGTTGCGTGCGAAGTCCTCGACCGTTTCGGGCCCCAGGCGTCCAGCCTCCCGAACGAACGCGGGGAACTCGGGCCACTCCTTCGCCAGATGGAACACAGCTCGGATGACGGCGACGGCTCTGTTCGTCCTCGTCTGAGCGAGAGCTTCATCAAGCGTCGCGGCCACGCGGGCGCTGACCTCCTGCACGGCGGCTTCCAGAAGGGCCTGCTTGGTGTCGAAGTAGTACAGCAACGTCTGCTTCCGCACACCGGCGGCGCCGGCGATGGCGTCCAGACTCGTGGCGTCGAAACCCTTCTGGCCTATCTGGCGGATGGCCTCATCGAGTAACTCCTGCCTGCGCGCCTCGCCGGAAGGACGGGACATCTAGCGTTTCCACGCTCGCTTGGGGCCGCGTCTCGCCGGAGACTTCGAACCCTCCCAGACACGCAACCACTTCGGACCCTGCGGTCCTGTTGGCGGAGGGGTCTCGCCCCTCGAGGCTCGCTTCAAAGACTCCCACCACGTGGTTCGATCCTCATCCATCAGTTGCGACACGGCTTGGGTCATGCGCCGAGAGAACTCGTTGTGGGTTTCGCCGGGGTCCGGATAGACCGCCTCGCCGAAGCGGACCAGGACCGGCGGACGCCCGCCCTTGGGCCAACTCGACCCCTTTGGCATGGCCGCATACGAACCCGTGATCCCTATCGGGACCACCGGGACCCCGTACTCGACACACATGCGAGCGGTGCCGTGGCGGAACCGTTGCATCCATCCATCAGGCGTGCGCGTCCCCTCCGGAAACACGAGCAGGTTCCATCCCTCGTTCAGGAGTCGTCGCGCCGTCGGGATCGACTGACCCTTGCCGCCGCGGTCGATCGGGAACGCGTTGTAGACCAACCCGGTTGCGAGCGACTTCCACCACGTGTCGAAGAAGTAGTCGGCGGCCGCCCCCGTCGCCGTCTTGCGCCGCCACTTCTTCGGAAGGGACGACATGATCAGCCCCGCGTCGAGATGGCTGGAGTGGTTCGACACGAAGATGACCGGTCCGGTGACCAGGTCGAGATTGTCGACGCCCTCGATCGTCGGTGAGACCTCATTGAAGTAGATGGGCTTCATGATCGCGCGGTGCACGAACTCGCGCGCGGCCTTGCCCGCAGGGGTACGGGCCCACTCTGTCGGGAACTCCTTCCGCTCGGGCTCGTCCTGGAACGGTTCAGCCGAGCGCGGAGTGAGAGACCGGCGGCTCCAGCGCCATCCTTGCGCTACCTGCTTGATGTCGTCGTACAGAGAGCTACCCATGGTCGGCCTCCGTCACCGTACATCCGCCATCGTGAGCGGCGGCGAATGCAGATATGTGATCGAGGGCGAATGGCCGACCGTCTCGCTCGCCATCTCGAGGGCGTCAGCGAACGACGACGCGCTGCGGTATCCCAGCCGCGCGACCGACTTACGGTCGCCGCCAACGATGATGACATCGCCTAGGTAGTCGCGGCCGTGCGCACCCCAGTACCACATGTAGAACGGATGCACGCCGTGATACGCGTATGACGTGCGATACAGATGCCGATACCAGGGATCCTCGGCGTAGCGCTGTTCGTACTTCCTCTCGATCTCCGCCGGATCGGTCGTGTCGGCCAGCACCTCCTCGAAGAAGTCCACGTACGAAGGGTGATGCACCTGCTGGAACTCCCATCGAACCGGGTGATGCATGATCGCGACGCCGCCGGGCTTCGCTATCGGCTTGCCCTTGTACATGTTGAAGAAGTAGCCGAGACCCAAGCAGTGCACCAGTACCGGGTTCATGATCGAGTTCGCGTTGTAGGGCCCGAGGTACGGCAGTCCGAAGACCACGATGTCCGACTGGCCGTCCACCTCGGTTGTCAGCTGTCGGTCGACGTTCTTCAAGGTGATCTCGTGTACCGCGTCTGTCTCTCCGGCGGTGATCCCGGTCACTCCGTAGTCGGCCTTGATGCGCTGCCAGAACTCGTGGCGCACCTTCCCCGGACCCATGTCGTTGGCTCGCTTGGCCCCCAGGTATGTCACCTGATCCACGGCCGACCATTCCCACTCACGCTTGTTCAGGAACCCGAACTGCTTGGGGAAGGTGTCGTTGTTCAGCGTGGTTTCGATCGTGAAGATCCTGACCCCCGCGTTGCGCAGAACATGCGCCATGCGGTCACACGAATCATGGATCGCGCTCTTCCCGCCGGTGGGGTCCATGTACGACGTGGAGTGCATCATCGTGTGGACGTTGTGATGGTGCTTGATGCTTCGATACGAGGCCAACCCCACCGGGACCGACTTGTTACCGCCGTCCATCGGCACCAGGTTGATGTTCACGTATACGATCAGGTCGCTCTCGGCCGCACGTCTATTGAGATCGACGTCCTCGTCCTTGTCGGTCTTGCCGATGAACGTGATGCCGTCCGGGTCCTCGGCGTCGTGGTTGGTGAGGTCCTTGGGATAGAACGAGCGGTGCACCCTTTCGCCGACCGCGTGCTTGATCTCCTCGCTGGTCATCCTGCGGTGCAACGCGTTAGCCACGATCAGCTTGATGTCCTCGACACCCTTGCGCGCCGCCATCTCGACCACCTGCTCGATGATCAAGCCGCGGATGTCCGGCGCCTTCATGGACGGAAGCGGCAGCGAGACATCGTCGAAGGCGATCGTCAGCCGCATCCCGGGCTTGAGCAGTTCCGACAACGGCTCGGACCCCTCGGGGTTCTGCAGGGCGTGACGTATCGCTCCCCTGACGTCCTTGATACCCGGCAGCGACTCCGGTGGGTATATGACGCGCGACCCCAACGGGAACTTCTGCAGGTGGAACCCTTCACCCTCGTGGACGAGGATCGGAGGGGTCCGCTCGTCCACCTCCAGCACGAATCCCGGTCGCGTCACTTGTTTCCTCCTTGTTCGAATACGACTTTGAGTGTTCCCAGCTTGCCGGCCGAAAGTGCGTGATCCAGGGCCTCACGCCAACGCATCAACGGGTACCGCGCCCCGACGAATCCGTCCAGCGGCGCCGTAGCCGCGAGCTGCATCGCGAGATCGAATGTCCGCTGTTTCGAGCCTTGCACTTCCTCGTTCCCGCTGGTGTAGGCGCCGAGCAGTTCGAGTTCCCGGAACCAGACCGGCGAGAGGTCCGCGCCTTCCGCCGGTATCCCTGAGAGAATCACGCGGCCGCCCGCTCGTGTCGTGCGCAACGCAAGGTCCAACGAAGAGCGCGATCCCGCGCAATCGAAGGCCACGTCCACGCCCCCCAACAGGTATTCCGAACCGAACTCAGGCTCGAGCTTCAACGCGTGGGTGGAACGCCGGAGGGCCGTGACTGCTTCCGACGTGGGCACGACCTCGTCGGCGCCCAGCGCCCGCATCAGGTCACGCTGGCGAGGATGCTTCGCCACCACCGTGATCCGCTCGACTTCGGTGAACTCTCGCAGCGCGACCAACACCAGCGCCCCCACGGTTCCGGCGCCGACGATGAGGGCGCTCTCGCCCTTCGTCGCTCGACCCCTCAGCGCAGAGTGGATGGCGCAGGAGAGCGGCTCCACCAGGACCGCGCGCTCGTCCGGCAGCGAGTCGGGCACTGGGTGCAGCTGAGAACGGTGGGCGATCATGCGCCCGCCCCAACCTCCGCCCGTGTCGCCGCAGTAGCCGGTCTGCAGCCCGGCCTTCACGTGCCCCTGGGTGACTCCGTCGCAGCGTCCGGTCTCTCCGGTACGGCACGCAGGGCACGGCTCGATGCCACGCGCAGCACAGGTCAATACCGGGTCGAGCACCACACGCTGTCCTGCTCGCAGGTCTTCGAGATCCTCGGCCATCTCGCCGACGACCTCGTGCCCCGGGACGAATGGCATCGAAACCAGGGGGCCGAAGTAGAACGACGACTTGCCGGATAGCAGCGCGAGATCGGAACCGCATATCCCGGCGAGTCTGGGCCGCAACGTTGCCCAGCCGAGACCCGGAAGCTCTGGGTCGGGCCTGGTGATGAGCCTGATCGGCGCCAGAGGGCCGGCCAGTAGTCCGGGCGCCCGCTTCCCGACCAGTTTCGCCGAGACGAACCTGGGCACCGACCGGTAGAGCTCGAGGACCTCGCTCATTTCAGCATCTCCGGCACCCACGATCGTCCTACCACTCCTTCGAGATCCCATTCCTCAACCGGCCAGCGTCGCTTCTTCGCGAATCGGTAGAGGGACACATCCGGATTCACGGCCACAGGGTTGCCGACGGCACGCAACATGGGCAGGTCCGAATGCGAGTCCGCGTACGCGAACGACTTGCGCAGATCCACCCCTGTCTCGTCCGAGTACCTACGCAG
>Ga0315286_10000504_pt1 | contig 33032 bp, 26 predicted proteins | sample YL17G10_0_MG_FD_205038 | JGI IMG/M metagenome (GOLD analysis project Ga0315286, IMG submission 205038) | Sediment microbial communities from Yellowstone Lake, YNP, Wyoming, USA - YL17G10_0 | ecosystem: Environmental > Aquatic > Freshwater > Lake > Sediment | place: USA: Wyoming | collected... | reverse complement strand
TTTTATAATTCTCAAGATTCTTCTATCGGCTATAATGTTGCTGATGGTGGAGAGGGCGGCTTCACGGGTTTTCGTTCTGAAGAATCTAAAAGAAAAATTGGCGAATCGTCCAAGGGACGCATTAGTTACTGGAAAGGAAAAAGACTTTCCGATGAAACAAGAGAAAAAATGAGTATAGCGGCAAAAGCTAGATTGAAGAATAAAGAAAATCATTCAATGTTCGGTAAGAAAAATCTTGGTGCAGCTAAATGGTGGCGAGAATACTGGGTTAAAAAGAGAGAGGCTTCTTGTCATGTTTCCTTTTAACGAGTACAAGATTCTAAGGATCATACAGTCGGCCTTTAATGCGTTAAAGCAAACAGGCAGCTCTTTTGATCAAACTTTTGCTTATTTATTCGATACCGTCGACTTGAGTAAAGAAGAAAGAGCGGCATTCAAAGACATCATTATAAATGACAAGATTCAGTATCATACAACATATGCAACGATTTCAGCAGTGGTTCCAAACATCGTTGTAATTATGGATCAAGAAACGCAAATAGAATCAGATAAGCCTATTGGCGATGTATTGGGTAGTGCTATCATGGACGATGGCACAGATACGGAAGAATATGGCACCATCAACATGGGCGTCTATTCTATTAACATTCTGGCAAAACAGATCTTGCTAGTGAGGCTTCTCGGTACTTTCATTAGATTTATTTTGGAAAGTTATTCGGCTGTCAACGATGATATGCCGGACTTGGACATAAACACGGATAGATTTTCACCAGATGCCGAGTTTTTCCCGCAAGATGTGTTTCATGTTCATTTGATTGTTAGATTCCGCTATGTAGAGTCGTGGAATGATGTGTACGGTCCGATCAACCAGATTTTCATGCAATCATGCGGTACTGATTTCTGGCAAAATATCATGGGCACTGCATAAGAAACGCCATAGATTTGTTAATTTATAAACATGACATAGGTTTATCTTCACTCTATGCGATAGGAGAAATTTAATGGGTGTATATTTTAACGGACGCTACTACATTAAGCCACAGGTTGCTACTTATGTAGACGATACTGCGTTAACACCGGTTGGACTTGTTGGGTCAAATGTAATAGGAATGATGGGTCCCGCTAAAGACGGCATCCCTAATCAGGCTTATCTTTTGACATCCTTGATGGACGCCACCGACATTTTTGGTGAAGGTCCTCTTGTTGATGGCGTTGCGATGGCGTTTAATGGAGGAGCTCAGTACATCTGGGCAACGCGTGTTGGCGGAACATATTCTGCAACGACACATTTATTTACCTCGCCGCCAAATCAAGCTATCTACGAATATAATGATTCGCCCAATATTCCGTTTAGACTTCTTTCGAAAGCCTATGGATTTCAGGCTAATGGAATTCAAGTTTCTACACATCGAAACGCTGATGCGACGAAGGGCATTGATGTAACGGTTTCTGCTCAAGGTAATGTGATTACTGGTACTGGAATTTATTATAATGTTCTCCGAATTGATAATACTTCTGCAGAAACAACTTTTGTTATTGTTACTAATGCTACGGAATATCAATTAACGATAACGCAGGGTTCGAATAGCGGTATGTTAGATTTAGTTGGCGTATCGTCAACTACTGATTTAGTTGAAAGAATTAAGGAGGTAATGGCGACTGCTATTCCGTCGCCCATTGATGATACATCGTTTACGTTTACGGTTTTGAAAGAAATTCCAGGTGTGCAATTAGACGCAGGCACGACAACTGTTCAATCATCGGGAACTTTAAAAGCTAACGTCAGAGCTGTATTTGATTGGTTTAATTCGGGTTTTCAGCCCTATGTCTATGCTGAAGATTCAAGGGGAATCTTTACGTCTTATATAACAAAGGACTCGACACTCTTTGCTATTCAGGGCAATCCACTTGCAGTTTTTACGTTCAATATGGCTCTCGCTAATCTGACGGGCGATATGGGATATATTGACAATACATCGTACGAGGGTGTTCTGGCTGAAATTTATGAAGATTTGGATCTAGATCTTGTCGTTCCGATTGTAGATGATTATCTCGGAAATACGATAGTTTTAAGTGCTGATTCGATCTTTAATTCGGTCTTATCTCATTGCAAAGCGATGAGCACGATAAAATCAGAAGAAAGAATTGGATTAGTGGGATATCAATTCGATGGTGTTGGAAATATAACTTTAACGTCAGATGGAGATGCCGATACGCTTACTCAACTATTAATCAATAGAGCGGCCGTACTCAATTCACCATATATGGTTGTCTGCGCTCCAAGATTCAAGACCTTCAATATTAAGGGCGATCTAAAATTCTTCAATGGTACTTACACAGCTGCTTATATTGCTGGTTTGATTGCTTCATTCCCGGTGGGCGAACCCATCACAAACAAAGACATCTCTGGAATACAGGCACTTTCTACATACTTCAAGAACCGCCAGATCCTTCAGCTTATCGACAATGGTGTCTGCACCGTTGAAAGAGTTGGATCAGCTCTCAAGGTAGTCCAGGGCGTGACTTCATGGATTTCAGACGACAACTTCAACAAGAAAGAAATCTCTGTCAGATTAGCAACGAACTTTGTTGCTAAGAATTGCAGAGATAATTTGAAGACTTTTATCGGTAGAAAGAATTCTCCGCAAATTCTTCAGATTATCAAAGGCTCTTTGGTACAGATCCTCCGCGAACTTGAGAATAATGAAATCATTGTAGGGACTTTGGCTTATCCTGCATATCGTAATTTGGTTCTTACTGCTGATGGAGATGTTGTTCGTGTATCTTTTGAATGTTCACCAGTTCTCCCAATCAATTATATTCTTATCAATATCCACGCTACTGTTTTCAAAGCAACGATCTAATCTAAGGAGCTATTATAATGGCTAAAGTTTATTCAGGAAATACGATCCTCGTAGTCATCAAAAACAAACCTGTGGGCTTGCTCCAAGACTGTACAGCCGATGAAGATTTTGCTCCAGATCCAGCGTCGGGAATTGGTGATCCAAGAGTTGTAGAATATGTCCCAACGATGTACAGGATCTCTTTGGCCGTTTCTTCAATGTCACTCAAGAAAGACTCCCTCTTCTCTGTCGGCGTCTTCCCGGAAGGTATTGACAAGTATCTCGCAACTGAGCCCTTTACAGTAGTTGTCATTGACAAAGTTTCTCAAAAGACAATTCGTCAATATAATAACTGTATTTTTGCCAGAGGGACTCTTTCTATTAGAAAGCACACTATCGTAAGCCACAATTGCACTTTACTTTCGACTGAGGCTTTAGCTGGAGATGCAGCAGGGTTTATTGAAACTACAGCCTAATAAATAAAGAGGTGTAAAAATGTCTCAAAAAATCTCGCAATACTTTACGTACAATTTTGATGGAAAAGAATACAAGATTAGATATAAAACTCCAAAAGTTGGAGAGCAGATAGCAATAGGTCAGCGTTTTGCCGTTTATAAAGCTGGTTTTCCTTCTCTTGATGAAACTTCTGAGCTGTTGGCTTATGCTACAGCAACATTGGAGACAGTTATAGTAGATAAACCAGTTGATCTAAAATTTGAAGAAATAGATACGTCTGATTGGCATGTTCTCCGCCAGATGCTTACCGATTATCAAAACTTCGCCTTTTTTCGTATCCAAGCTCCAGCAGAACCTTCTCCGTCGTGAGCTGACGGCAGCTTCTAGAAAAGATCCTGATGTCGATGACGATATAGAAGATTTTGCATTTCAGAAACTCAAAAAGCAAGCCAATGATGAATTGAAAAACAATTTGGCTCGATTAATCTATCGGTCTAAATACAATCTCCCCCCCAATAACCCTCAGTTTTTAGATCTTACAGACGAAGAAATCGTGTATGAACTCGTTCTTCAATCTGAATACAGTAAATGGATTGAACATCGATTTGAAGAAGAAGAGGGAGACGACAATAAAATTATTTATAGAAATACAGATGAATATGATAGTATAGCTAAGCGACTAGAAAAGGGCGAAGATGTCGATTTAGAATCGCTCATGACTCCAGATGAAGATTGGGAAAAAGTAGATGCCTCCTGATGTGGGCTTAAATAATGCTATTAGAGAACTGACAGCCGCTGTTAATAAGATGGCGGGAGGACCTGTTGTGGGAGGTAGTAGTCATATTATCGACCCTAATACGGGAGTAGCTGTGGGCGGTAAGAATGTTAATGATATACTTTCGGGTCTTAAAGATAGTATTGAAAAACTTACTGAAGTAACAGGAAAATCAGTAAGAGCACAGGCTGATAGCAAAGACACTTTAACTCAGCACTTAAAGGGACTTGAGATTCTTGGTACTGCACTGGCATTAGCTGGTCCAATGGTTTCACAATATTCTAAATACTCTATTGCTAGACCGTATGAAATGCTTGGTGGTACGATGGGTCAAGTGGGCGGCCGCATGATGGAAAGAGAACGAGATACGGGTCAAATAGTTACTACAGTCATGGCTGGTCTTGCCGCTATGATTCCAGGAATAGGCCTTTATGTTTCTGGCGCCATTGTTGGCTTGGGTGCTGCAGGAGGAAATGCAGCAATAGGTCGAGGATTTTTTCAAGAGGCATCTATTAAAGCAGCGGGTGAAGAACAAGCTGCAAGAATGGCAACTGAAAGAGTTATTGGTGCTAGAGACAGCATGATGTTGAATTATCGTCTTCAGAGAGGCGATGTTGCTGGAAAGGGAATGCGCGGTCAGGGTGGTTCAGAAGCTGCTTTTGTTCTTTCTGAGTTGGGAATTAGCGGTATGGAGTCGGCGGGTATTATAGCCAATGTCCAGGCACAAGGAGCTAGAGGTTACAGTAAGTTTAGTATGGATAGAGCTAGACAGATTACAAACATGAGTATTTATGGTCAAGATATTGGTGCTAATGCAGTTGCTATGCAGATCAGTAATAGAACAGGATTTAGTGAGAATGAGCTTTTAAGAGCTTCAGAAAGAACAGGATTTCAGATTCCACAGATTGCGCAAGCAATGGAAATAGCTAGGGGACAATCTTTTATGTTTGGTCCAAGTGCTGGAAATCGTCTTTTTAATATGGCTACCAGTACAACGATGGCACAGCAATTAAATTCTCCTGCAATTGCTATGGCTGCACTTACTCAGGGCTCTGCAGGTGCTGCAGGTGCTGCAGGTGGGAATGAAGCTTCTGAAATGATTTTGTTCCAGCAGTTTCAACAAGCTAATCCGGGTAGTTCTTATATGGATTTTCTTGAAGCAAAAAGCATGGGCACAGCATCTCCAGCATGGATGAAAATGATGTCAGGTGCAGCTAAAACATTTGGAGTTATGGGACAACAGGGAGGTCTTCTTGGTGTCGGTACAGGAATATTTAAAGGCGCCGGTAAAGAGGCACGAGATGAGGCGATAAAGTTATATGGCGAAGCTACAGGAGAACTTGATGCTGGAAGGATGATGGGTGCTGCTGGCTCTGCTGAACCGTCTGAAGCAATGAAAAAACTTGGTAGAACAGGCTTAGCTCTAGATAAAGCACAGGGTCCTTTAATGGAGGCTGAGTTTGGAAAGACTATAGATAGAGTTACGACGGGCCTTAATTCAATCGCAGCAACATCAAAAACTATATCAGAAGCGACAACGAGAGCTGCTAATCTTATGGAAATATCGGTTGTTAATAGCATGGACGTTCTTGATGAAAGTATTGCAAAATGGATTACGAAATATTTGGGTGGCGACGGGGGACTCCGCGCTCGACGCAGACGACCTAAACCCTAATGCAACAAGTACTGAAATTCAATATCGAGATTTTTGATGTTCGTACAAAGTCATCTATAAAAATAAGAGATGATGCTGAACTCGTACGAAATATTCAAATAACAAAAGACTTGCAATTAAATAATCAAGCTATAATTACATTTGCTAAATCTAGATCATATACTCTTCTAAAATTAGAAGAGTCGATGAAACTATATAACTATGTTAAAATAGAGTTGCTTCTTAAAAACTATGATCAAGGTTCGGATTATCAAACATTTTATTTTTCAGGATTTATACAAAATATGAGCAAGCAGACACTGTATGGTCAGAGTCCTTCATCGGCGACTACCATTGTAATTGTTGACTTTGCTAATCTATTTAAGACGACGTTCTATACGAAAAACCTCACCTTTTTAGATATTTTAAATCAAGCTGTTCCAGAGTTTAGACTTCTTAATTTTTCCGAAATATTTAATGATCCTAAAAATAAACTGCTTAATGATTTTTATTCAGTAAATCAAATTGGTTTTATATTTTTTAGCTTCTTTTTCTTTAAGTTTTTATATAATATCGTTTATGATAAACCAGGTGAATCAAAAATGGTTGGTAAAGAGAGCATATTCAAGCAATTTAAGCTTTTTATGCCTTTTGGTTTTGATGTTGGCAAAGAAAAAGAATGGCAGTCGATGTTTAAGAGTCAAGTCTCTTCATTAATAATTTATAAACAACTTCAAGGTGTTGCCCTAGACTTATACAAGTATCTTTATCCAGAACCGCTATTTGAATTCTCAACATATGAAACAGTCGACTCTGTAATATTACAAATTAGAACAACTCCGCTTATGTCATTTGATCGAGTGTTGAAGGATAAGACAACGATCGAATATCAGGAGGCTGATCCTTCTAGCTTGACGCAGACAGAAACGTTAAATCTCCAGGGTGGCGTTGAAAGTGTTGATTCATTTAATGTTATAAATAGAGGAGATTTTGGCTTCGATAGAATTAAGTCGATTGAATTTGAAACGGGTTTTCAGCCTGTTAAATTTATACGAGATCATTTGAATCCGATAATGAAAACGATGAATGATACGATTAAAGAGTCTAAAAAATTAGATGTTGATTCTCTTATTCCGACCAATTACGAATGTAGTCTTCTTGTAAAGAATTTTTTTAATGTTATCGATTTTGATATAAGATTTTTAGAATCTATTAATATGACGAGAACGGCTCAATCTGTCGTCAATGTTATTTGGACAACTCCAGCTACAGATACTGCTGTTTTAAAGACTTCTGGACGTTCTCTTGTTTACGGTCTCTTATATGACAAATTAAGTTCATATGGTCTCGGTGAAGAAGCTTTTAAGAAATATGTTGCAGATCAATTTGTAAAAAATGTAAATCCTAATCCTGTATTTTTAATGAATTATAAGAATATGTTTCCTGATAAATATGTTTCTGGAGATTTGAATTATTTTGGATTTAGAGAGTTTGAAATAAAGTGGAATTGCTTAACATTCTATGACTCTACAGCCTATTATATTCTTAATTATATAGATAAAGAACTTATTGAAAAAATGATAGAAGAAAGTACCGACTTAAAAGAGATGAAGAAATTAAATTCTATTCTAGAAAATAATTCTCAAAAAACCGATAGTAATACGAAGAAGAATCCTAAAAAGAGTGTTAAAAATATTTCACCGCCCAAAAAGATTGGTGTTTTTTATGAAGCAGCTTTTAAAGATGCAGGATTTTTAGCTGCATGTGATCAATTTAAATTTGATCCTAAAGAGTTTAAGGCTTCAGATGTTTCTACTTTTTTATTAAAATTAAAAAATGCCGGTAGTGCATCATTAGGTACCTTTGTGGCTGAACTTAATGGAATCGTTGCTCAGGCTTATCGTGAAAATGAACACCTATATGATTGTCAAATATTAAAACCGATTGACCTGTCAATTCTCCCGGGAATGATAGTTAATTCTGTTTTTCCTGGAAATCCTGAATTCAATAAACCAAGATTTCGTGGGTATGTTACTGCTATTTCGCATACTATAGATTTTAATGCTTCGACTATGAAATCGAACTTTAATATGACTAGAACCGCATCAGATGATTCAGTACTGATTGTTAAAGCATTGTAATGGATAACCTACTTTTAAATAACGAAGACGGAAGTGTTACTGCCCCAACCGAGATTTATTTTGCAAAAGTTACACGATTCAATATAGGTAGCAATACAGCAGATGTTGTATCAATTGATGATGATATTTCTCTTCTTAACTGTCAGATTGTATGTTCGATGCCAGCTGGATTTGCTTTTGGTGCAAAGTATGTCCCATCTCATAATGATTCTAATCTAGAAACGGGATACATACATTCGCCGGGTGATATTTATTGTATCGCTGCATTTATTGGTGAAGACTATAATAATGCAGTAATATTAGGATTTTTATTTCCTAAAGAAACAATGTTGTCAATACCAGATTATGGTCTTTATCTTTTTAGACATGAATCAGATGTTATGTGGATGATTAGAGCCGATGGCACGGCTCAAATGTATCATCCTAGCGGAAGCATTATAAAAATCGGATCAAATGATAGTAATGAGATGTCTGAATCTTTAATGATTCCAACAAAGGCAGATAGTTTTAATGTTAGAGATACTGCCGACTATAATGATCGAAAAGAGACTAATTTATTTATTAAATGGCACGCGGGACAGAGTATCATTCTCAGTAACGATGGTAATGTCTTAATAGGGACTGATCAAGATAATGCACTTATTACTATAACTAAGGATGGTATTGTGGGCATAAATACTAAGAAGCAAGTGCAGATTGTGTCAGAAACAGATATTAATCTTACTGCTACAGGCGACGTTAATGTTAATGCTACAGGCAAGGCAGTTATTAATGCTCCAGAAATTGATTTTATCACACCGATAGTAAAGATAAACAGTATAGTAGGCGTTACAGGTCAACATTTTCATTCGGGGAATCCAGTGATTACATCTCAAAATGGAATCGTGACTCAGATTAGTTAAGGAATAACATGGCTACTAGATTTAACCCACAGGCGAAAAACCTTATCGTTATCTCTGTCAAGATACGTACGACAGGGGATACGATAAGTTACTTATTTCCTCTAAATCCGTCATCGCTTACAATAAATCAAGCTAGTAGAGTTAGTGCTACATTCACATATGGAGCAAAAGTATTCCAAAATCTGGGTGCCGGCCTCAAAACACTTTCAATCGAAGGTCATACAGGTTATAAATTAGATCCAAAGAAATATGGTATTCAGGCGCCAGTCGCCAAATCAACGCTTTCCGCTGCTGTGGCTCCTGCTGATTCTGCTCCAGGTAAATCTCTTTGGTTAGATTTATATTCAATTATTCAACTCATAAAAGGCGAGAATAAATATTTAGGAACATCATGGGCTGCAACTATCAAAGATTCGTTTTCAGTTGATAATATAGACAATATCGAAACGGTTAGTATAACAATTCCCGACCAGGGCATCACATATGACGTTCTCTTACAAAACGATTCATTTATGCGTAATAGAGAACAGCCTCACCTCTACAAATATAAACTAGATTTTATTATTACACAAGAATCGTCAAGGGTTTCTGCTGGAAAGACTTATACGATATTCGGAACGTCATTTAGTGTTGCAGAGATTACTTCAACAATTGCTTCATACGCTAATTGGCTTCCTAATATGGTCAATATGGCTTTAGAACAGCCGGGCGTAAAAGATGTCTATAATGCTTATGAGTTTGCAGTAGAGGCTATAAATACAACAGTCGCTGTTGGTAATGCCTTCATTGGCTCAGCTAACTCAGTTGTTAATGACATTCGTCGTCTTGAAAGAATGACCGATGCTCTTAATGGTGTTACAACGAGCATAGGCCTAACAAGAGGCTTCGTAAATAACTTCAAGGCATTGGTTTCTACTGATCTTCAAACAGCATTCTATGAACCATATGTTCGTGTAAAAAATATTCAAGCACAGATGAATCTTCTAAAAGATGCTATGACTGGTGAGCAACAAAATCTAGCCTTTAATGTTAATATGACTAGATTAGCCTCTATTTCAGCGCCAGTTACATTAGCAGCGAACAAAGCCACAGTCGCTCAATTTCAAAAAGACATTAGACAACTAAATAGGGTTTCTTTCCCATTCCCTATTGATCGAGTTGAAGAGATTACAACGAATGGCAAGACTAAAATTAATGTATTCTTTAAGACTCGACCCTCATCGCTTGGGATCGCTTTAGTCAAGATATATGCCATAAATGATTTTGGTAATGAGAACGACTTAGTTGAATCATTCAGCGATTCAAAGATAGTTTTATCGACTAATTATAATACATCTGGGTATTCTTATAACTTTGTAATTGAATATAACTATTCATCTTTTGAGTCAATCGTTCAGCCTCGATACAAGAGCATCAAGAGAGTCTTGATTCAGAAGGGCGAAAACCTCGACTCTATTGTAAAGAAATATGCACCAAATGAAGCTAATGCTTCTAGAACATATCTTTCAGAAGTCGCATATTTAAATAAAGTCGAATATCCGTATGTGGTTACATCGGACAATCTGAATTTCATCGCGTATTTTGGATCATATGGTTATAAAATATTCACAGCAGCTAGTGAGTTCACTCTATATATATATAATATCGATACTGGCGCATATCCGGGTCAACCACTTCCGTTATACGACAGCACAGCGGCTTTTCTTGATGATCCGACAGTTTTTCTATTACAACAGAAAGAAGTGAAGGATCAGATTAAAACTGGTGATAAATTCTTTGTTCTTCTGTTTAAAGAAACTTATTCAAATAGATGTTATGCTTTGTTTGGGATAACAGATACGTTGGCGCCTACATGTACTCTCTTCTCTCCAGAGGTCAAGAGTTATGTTATTTGTGCTCTTAGAAAAGGGCGTTCATATGACATCAATAATGATACATTATTCGAGATATTAAGTCCGTATACAATTACTGGTGATTTGGTCGATTATTACGATCAACGTGAATATTTTGACTTTATCGTAGATCCGCTCATTCCGCTTTTTCATACAACAATCTCAGTAATGTATCAGATATATCTACAAAATGTTGGATCATTTATTTTACCCGAACCTTCTGATACAGTTGATCCTGAAGATAGTTTTTTCCCATTTACTGAAGACGATAAGACTTTCTTGGCTGGAGATGAGGAAAATAAAAATTATGTAATTTTTACAAATTTTACTGGTACTGGTTCTGCTACAAAAAGTAGTTATTCAATTGCTTGTTTCAGCGAATATAAGGTATTGGTTGATGGACAAGAGATCTTACTTCCTTCTCTTGAAGATAAATTCTTACCTTTCACTGAAGCATTTACTCATGAAGATACATATAAGGTCGATCTTGATATTAGATTTACATATTTAGACGATACTCATGTGTCAATTCTACCGAGAGTTGATCTGGGTCCTGGTCCTACTGGCGAAGAACAGGGAATATTAGAGTTTAAATTAATTAGTGGATTAGCTAATGTAAAGCAAGCAATTCGCGACCGACTAGAATGTCCACCGGGCGGTTTAATATTGCACATGGACTATGGTCTACCTGTTTTACTTGGTAAGAAGAATACGCTCGAGCACCTCATTCTTCTTCGATATAATCTATATAATCAACTTATGTCAGATGCTAGAGTTAGATCAGCAAATGACATTCAAATTGAAGATGCCTTCGATGCGATAAAAGCTCAAGCTTCAGTGATACTAGTAAATAATGAGGACGTACTCATTAAGACTACGCTATAAGAGGATGAACACGTGACAATCCAGATAAAGAATGCCGATATAATAAAGTCTGATTTTATTAAGTTCTTGCGATCCGCGATAGAGGAAAATGGTGGTCCAAATGTTAATGACTACAATATTGGCAGTGTCCTCAATGTTCTAGTAGAAGCATTTGCTGATGTTTTAGAGAATTATTATTTCGATCTTTTTCAGGTTACACGTGATTCATTAGAAAATATCTATAATGGATTTAATTTCTTTAAAGTCCCTGGTAAACGAGCTTTAGTTGCTTTAACTATCTACATAGACGCTCCCGATGTTGCTTCTTTAGAGACTAATTTCTTTTCAATACCTAGAGGTGCTAAAGTTACGACTGATGATGGTTCGGTCACATTTGAGATTACTGATGATTATTCGACGGCTTTTATGCAAGTATCTAATTCTGGTGAATTTAATGATAAGATTGAATATCGTGTTCATGCAATGTGCACTGAAACAAGTACAGTCGGCAATGTTGCTGCGAATTCAATAACGAAATTTGCTTCATCGATCACAAATATAAATAATTACGCATACTGGATTAGAAATGATTCGGCTTCCGGAGGTGCAGACGCAGAGACTGAAGAAAATATGAAATTAAGATTTCAAAAATATCTAATCTCGCTTCGTAGAGGCACAAAAGAATCGCTAGAATATGCTTTAGCTACTAACGCAGCATTTTCTGGTCTTATGTATTCAATAAGTGGTTTTAGATTCTTGAATATTGTTAAACAGACATATTCGCAAGTGGGTACAAATAATTATGGAGGTGAAGATGGAGACTTAACTTTTAAGAATAAATTTTATCCTTCATATTCACTATTTATAGATAACGACGCGACGAATGCTAATCCTGAATTTTATCTTTATGTTGGTGCTGAAGATAAATTTAATAATCTTTTGATGTCAACTCAGTCTGTTCCGTCAGAAGGTGATGCGGGAAGTTATTTAATTGTTGGGATAGGGCAATCTCTTGTTGTTGCTGGAGGTATAGAATATTATGATGTTATTACACAGGATTGGGAACAAGCCGAGGTTTTAAATGTTGATATATCATATGATTATCCTCTTATAGCCGAGCAGTATTTAGCATGGCAAATTGATTCTACGCGGTGGGGAAAATATCAAATAAAAGATTATAACTCATATTTTATAAGGATTAATATGAAGAAGGTTGTTACAGCAACAGCTTCTCCTCCATTCGATGTTTATAAAGTCATGACCTATCCATTTCCTGGTTATGTTGATATTTATTGTCTTAAAAATTATCGTGATAGAATTACGAACGATGATAAAATATTGATTACAGAATCGATAGATAACTTTAAGGCAGCTGGTGTTGTCACTACAGTTACTGACGCTTCTGTCATTCAGATTCATCCAACGATAATCATACACACAAGTAGTCTCACTAGTTCATTAGTCCCTTCTGATATTGTTGATAGTATTAGAGCAGATGTTATTGCATTTGCCAATACAAAAAACATTGGAGTTGATTTTATTAGAAATGAACTTTACGCTTATTTATATCAGAGATATAATCAGTATGGAAATCTTTATATCTATTATCGATATGATCCTTCTATTCATGAAGACTTGAATACTAGTACTTTCAAAGAGGGCTTTAGAGATGCAACTCTCGATACTTCGATTAATGAGAAAGTTGATCTATTGCTTTCAGACATATATATAGTTAATAATCTTAATTCATTAGTGAATACACTTACGGGCTATAAGTTTTTAGATGCAGCTCCAAATTATAATGATTATTATCGCGATCCTTCAGCTATTAGATCTGATATTTTTGCAGCTTATTAATAAAGGAAGAGAATAAGATGGCACATGAATTAAATTTTAAAACAGGAACTACTTACGACACTCTCGCGAAGTGGCCTTATTTGCTTTTTGCCGATCAAGAACTAGGAACATTTGGTGGATACATTAATAATTCACTCGAAGGGACACTTTTCGATGATACAACTCCGTCTCCTCCAGATGGAATAATAACAATATCGTCGGGTGTTTTTACACCTAACTGGTATTATCAACATCCAGATGCCGCATATACTCAGGAGCTTCCCACAGCGATATCAATTGTTTCTGGACTTTGTACAGTAACTGCGGTAAATCTCTATGTAGTTGGCGATATTATTTCGCTTAACGGTGTAGAGTGGGATGCGACGCATCCTAATGTTAATGGTGTTTGGAGAATATTTTCAGTAGACGAAAATACAAGTTTTACCTTTGAAATAAATGCCGAAGATGCATCTTCATTTTCTTTAACAAACGCAATTATTACAAAGGGCGCAGTTTTTGAAATTAGAGATAATCGCCCCGGGACCGACGCAAGAGGGTTGAGTTGTACTTCGATTTTATTTACACCTAAACCTATTTATTCTGTTGGTGCAAATTATAAACGAATTCTTCCTTCTGATCTATATACAAGATTTAGATTTCAAACAGGTTCAGACATTATACCCAAGGGAGGAATAAATTCGAATTTATTCGATATAGTTGATTCGGCGAATAATAATATCAAGCCTGTTTTATGGGCATATTTCTTTGGTAATAATGATCAAACAATCGCTTCTAGAGCAGCAGCGACACATTTCGAGATTGCATTTAATTCTTATGCTGTTGTATTGAGACCTTCGGGCAATGGTTCAAATTTAGAATTTGCGATTTTAAAATTTAATTGGGGTACTGATGTTAATGATTGGCTTAATAGTGTTGTAGGAACCGATAGATTTAATAAATATACAGCTTCGGAGGGCACATCTCAAAAAGAATTGGGATATCTAATATCTACAAATCCTGAAGTCGGTAAAATTGCTGGCCGCGCTGCAGTCACAGAACTTGCTAAATCTGATTCATTCGTATATGATTCTGAATTTCCAGTAAAATTAAATTTAAAGATTACGATTAGAAAGCACCTTCTATCAGACTCTATATTAGACGGTACATATTTAGTGAATGTAATGATTAATGACAATTATGATGTCTTTGGTGAAGGCGCGCACTATGACTCCGTATTGCATGCATATATTTCAAAGCCCGGTTTAGATGCTACTGGTGTGGGCCATTTTAATTTAACAGATGGGACACAGCCTCACGATAGTTTGCTGATGCCAATGATGTATTTTAAATTTAATAATATAGATGAACAAAATGTGGGTCTTCCAGGATTCGATCTTTCTATTCCTGGTTCTAGTAAGATTGTTCAAGACAATTTATTTTTTAGACAAATTAATTCAGCTGCAGTTGCTGCAGGAACTTCCTATCTTTATTAAAGAGGTAATAAAATGTCACAATTATTCAAAAATAATGCCAAATCTCGGTTAGCAAGTAGTATTTCATCGACTGCAACAACTTTTAACATTATCACTGATGACGGAGCGTTATTTCCGACTCTCGGCGTTGATGATCATATGTTGGTTACTTTAGAGAATTCAGTAGGTGATAAAGAGATTGTCAGAATTATACAGCGATCTGGTGATACATTCACTGTTCACGCTACACCCGGTTATGGCAGAGGTCAAGAAGGGACTACAGCAATTGCTTTTGAAGCTCAAGACCTCGTCGAGCTCCGTCTTACTGCAGGATTTATTGACGCTCTTAAAGAAGGATCTATCGTCTACATTATTGATGGTGGAGGCTTTGAAATAAATGCTGGCTTGAAGGGCTGGATCGAAGCGCCATTTAACGGGACTATCAAGAGTGTCCGCCTTTTCGCCGATCAAGCTGGCAGTATTGCTATTGATATTTGGAAAGATGTTTATGCAAATTATCCTCCAGAGAACACGTGGGATTCAATAACTGGTTCGACTCAAGCAACAATTGCAGGTGCTCAAAAATCTCAAGATTCTTTATTGACTGATTGGACGAGAAATTTTTCTAAAGGTGATATTTTTGCTTTTAATGTCGATTCATGCTCTTCTATTACTCGATGCACGATATCTATGACTGTTGATAGGTGGTAAATGTTTAACTTTCACGCCGTTAATACAGCCGAGGTAAACGCGACATCACGTCTTCCCGATAATGATGCGAGTACTCGACTGATTGATGAGCCTGCAATATTATCTATATATCCGACAGAGGATATAAATACTTTATCTTGGACTTCTCCTTATTTTGTTGATTTTTTTACTATCTATTGGTCGGATGATCCATTTACAAGTATTGATGAACCTGGTGTTCGTGCTATAAATGATCCCCATGGTGTTGCTGCTAATCCTTTAGCGAGATTATCATACGATCATGAAATTCCTGCATTTTTTAGTCTTTCAGTCATTTATTATAGAATTTTATCGTATAATAGAAATGGTTCAACATTATCGAATCTAGTTGATAATTATAATTTTAAACTAGCAATTTATGAAGAGATTTATAAAAAAACTTTAGAAGATCTTACTCTTAGATTTACACCAGAGATTAGAAAACAATATCAAGATTCTAAATTATGGCGTTCATTTGTTCAATCATTATGTTCTGAACTAGCTCAAAGTAGATTTGAGATAAAAGAAGCTTTAAAGCAACTCAATCTTCAGAAAGCTATTAATATTTTTCTTAATATGTGGAATAGCATTATCGGTATTTCAAGAGTTAATGTCATTGATCCAGATACTGGCTTGCTTATTTCCGAAAACGATGATCAATATCGAAAGCGTTTAATTGATAGTGTTTTTTGGGATAAAATTTCAAACTTAGCCTTAAAGAAAACGATGCTTTTAAGACTAGGTTATGAAGGTGACATTTTAGATGCAGGTCCCTCTGCAGATAGTTTTAGAGTTATTCCCGAAAAAACTGCTGCTAAATTTGATGCTGATCATGGCCTAATGTATTTTCCGGGTGAGCAGATTTACTTTTTATTTATAGGCTCTAATGGCATTGCTACGTGTGTGACCGATGACGGGACGACGTTGACGTATACAGGATATTCGGGCCCAACAGGAACACCTTATGCTCTTGTTGGAGGACTTTTAAGTAACGGTCTCATATCGAATAGTTTCTACACTACTCCCACAGCGGCACCTGTTCTTGGATTTGCCGAATTAGTTTCTATGGGCGGATTTAATACGTCTGATTCCGTGAACGTTCATTGGACTAATTTCGATTCGGGAAACGAAGGGCCGTTAGACATGACGGTTCGTACGTTCCGTCCTACAGCACATAACACATTATCTGGCGGTTTCCCATCTTGGACTCCTGCAAATAATCCAACGTATGCATATGATACAAATTTAAATTCTTATGCTGATCTTTCGGGTGATCGAGCACTGCTTGATGTATATGGTATCCCTGTTCAGAGTGCTTCTTTTCTTACTTTAGATCTGAAAATAAGAATTCGACATTTTGTTGACGGAGGATATTTAGCATATTCTCTTGACGCCGGTGGTAGTTGGAGTTATCCCGGACCAGGAGGAGGTTTTGGCGATTTGTTCGACGGAACCTATACAATTTCTCTTTCTGGTTCACAGGATTTATCGCAAATTATTGTCAGAGTTTTTAATTATGGCTATTATGATATTGGTGGCTATCCTCCCGGTACGCCTGCTTATCTTTACGATGTCCGTGTAGAGGGTTCGGGCACGCCTGCTCCAGGATCTTCAGCATGGTCTAGTGCATATGGCGGATCTATGATGCTTCGTTATGGTGTTGCTAGTAGAGAATATGTAATCAATACTACTCCAGCTCAGGTTTGTACTCTTTCTTTCGATGTAAATGCTGGCTCGGCTTATATGACTGTCAGCACTTCTAATGATGGTTCAGGAAATATTATTGCTGAAAGTCTAAAAGCTGCAGGACATTATTCTATTCCATTTGTTTCTCCGGGTTCTTCTTGTAGACTCAGGTTTCATGTTCATGGAACTGAAATTGCGTATATAGACAATGTGTCTTGTTTGGGTGAAGATGCTACAGCTGGAATGGTTACGCACGCTCCTCTCACTAATCAGTGGGGATTTTGGGTGGGAGACTCCGGAACTGTTCTTGAATTTGTTGCTGCTAATGGGACAACAAAAACATACGGAAAATTTATTAGTAATATTGATGGTGTGCTTGCATTTGAACCCATAGGGGGCTTATTACCTAATCAATTTGATAATGTTAGAGAATCAACTATGCATGGGCAAGCGACAACTCTTACAATTCTTACTACTGCTCCTGTATTAATTACTTCGGCGAATTCGACTATTAGACCTAAATTGTTGTCAAATATTTATAGTGTCAACTTGGGTGTTTCAACATTAGACGATGTAGTATTAAATGATATTTATGAAGAAATATATCCTCTCGGTGCTATTGGGAATGTGCTTACAAAAATCTTACAAGATGTGTCTACAGCATTCGACGATTGGGATACAAATTTAGGCAATATCCCATATGGCTTTATATTCTTTATGGGACCAACATATTCTGGCGATAAGAATACGAATTCAAGTTGGCCTATAGGTGAAGCGATTTATATGGATAATCAATGGAAAGCTAGTGATAACAAGATATTCTACGGTAATGATGGTCCCGACGACATTGTTATTTTAACAAGGACAACATAATATGGAAGAGATTCTGAAGTATACAAAAGTAAATGTTTGTATTAAAGATGAAGATGAAAAAATTCTCTTTGAAGATCATAATCTCTTTGTAGATTCTGGTCGTGTTTTTATTGCTGATATTCTCCGAGGTGCTATTTCGTTTAATCCTATTTATTTTGTCTGTGATCTAGGTACAGGGACTACAACCCCAGTAGCATCTGATACTGATTTAGTGACTTATACAAGTCCTCTTAGCATACAAATTAATACACCAAGTTATCCGATAGCTTTGTTGGGTACTGCAACAGGGATACATCTTCAATTTATATTTAATAATACAGGTTTTGGCGGTGATCAAACAATTAGAGAACTAGGATTATTTTATCGAGCGAATTCAAATGATTTTCCAAGGAGAGGAACTCCTGTTTCTTTAGATACGATGCTTGCTCGACTTAAAACGACATTAAACTCAATTGTCGTAGGCAATACACGAATAATAACAATAGACTGGAAAATAATTTTCTAAGAGGTTTATGAGATGAGTTATTATATTACGTATAGTTCATTAGATCAATTTGTGCCAGCAACAGTGCATACTGCCGATGTGCATAATACTCCGCACAACCGATTACTCAATAACGATGTTACTTTAGATACTGCATTATATGGTGTCGCCTCACGAGTGACCACTTTAGAGAACGTAGCCCCGCCCACTTATGTTACACCAACGCTATACTCAATTATTCCTGTTCTTTTATATCGTGCGAATACTTTTGACATGACGTATGATTTGATATATCCTCCACTTTATCGATATGCAGTTGGTGGCGGTCCAATTAATACAACATTATCACTTTCATATCCTGGGTCCATACCGGTAAATGCTAGAAGTATCATAATTATGTGCCATGGCACTGTTTACGGAGGATCTGGTGGAGCAGGTCATGGCTGGATAGATCTCTCTTCTTCTCTGTTTCCTTCAAAAACTGTTTTGCATGTTAATGGTGGTACTAACGGAGATACGAACTCAAATGATGTCCAGGTAGAAATGCCGTATGAGTCATCTAGAGCGTTTTCTAGCTATAACTATGCGATTGATGTTGGTCAGGGTTCTCACGCATTCTTTATTTTTGCTGTAGGCTATCGAACATAAGGGGATTGTATGGACACCGATTTAGAGAAATTGTTACATGAAGCGATGGACAGGAAGATTGCTGATGCCAAAGGTTTCTTCAGTACGACAAAACGAAAGGTGATCGGAGCGGTCGTAGCTGTTGTTCTTATCGTCGGGATAGTCTTTGTGAGTCACTGGTACGCTTCTGGCAGAACGAAGGCATGGTTGGACGAGATGGGCCGAAAATTTGATGCCACGATCCAGTCCCAACAGGAAGAGATTTTTAGGAACAAGATAAAGATAGAGGACCTCGAGAAAGGTCTTGCAGCGGAACGAATCAAAGTAAAAGCCTTGCAAGAAAAAAGGCGGATGGGAATAAAGGATGCGATTGAGAGCAAGGACCCGAAACGTATTTCTGGCCAGTTTGATAACGTTGTCGATAATTACACTCCTCCCAAGGGCTGGGGCAAGTAACGCTTTTGCAGGTCCACCTGAACCTCTGATTAGATTAAAAATAGGCGATAATGTTGTCTATTTGAATCCGACAACGCCTCTGAAGAAGACCCAACCAGCGCCCTTTGATGGGTATTTGGTTGAGCCAGAGCGTCTAGAGAAAGCAATGATTGGGGTTGCTGAATCTAATGATTTGAGGGACAACTTGAAATTTGCTCAGAAGGACCTCGAGATTTCTCAGTTAAAGCAATTAAATGCAGAGAAAGATAGAGCACTTGAGGCTGCCAGGTATGAATCACAGTTAAAAGATGCTAAGGACAAGATTGACAGCCTTGATATATGGTATAAGAAGCCGTGGTTTGTTGCTACTGCGACGGCTGTACTTTTTATCGCTACTGGGGTACTTGTTCCTTAGTAATTGGTTCAGATTCATTAATTTATATAGTAGACAGGTTTTGAGGAGAGATTAGTGGCGACTACGAAAATGATATTTGTTCGAGACCGAACGATAAACCTTCAGTTCGACCTCCATCGCACTATTGATGCTGCTGATAAGATGTACTTTGCGATGAAAAATGATCGCAAAGATGATTTTTATGCTATTGAGCCTATTGAGTGCACCATAACCGATGAAGTCCATGGGCTTTTCTATGTTGAAATTACGAACGATCTTACTGCAAACCTTTTTATAAGTAAATATTATGGCGAATTAATGCGACTCACTATCGCGGGTTCATATCAAACATTGCAAATGTACGATATCGACCTTCAATCTGAAATTGTGAGCACTCGCGACATTTGAGAGTCGATAAAGCGTAGATGATTTTTGTACTGCTTTTGTTTAAAAGAAATAACTGTTACTAGGGATACATAGAATGAAAAGAATATTTAATGAGTTTAAGGATCTTTATGATGCTCCCATACCAGAAACAGGTAAATTTTTGGTTTGGAAAAATGATGGGACAATCGAAAACGTTGTTGGAAATGGAACTCCAGGAGACTCTGGCTATTCTGGTTTTTCAGGCGATAATCCCGGAACCTCGGGTTATTCAGGATCTTCGGGTTATTCAGGAGACAATCAGGGTTCTTCTGGTTACTCTGGTAAATCTGGCTATTCTGGGCGGGGAGTTTCTGGTTATTCAGGTTTAGGTGTTTCTGGCTATTCAGGAATATCTGGCTATTCTGGAAGATCTGGTAGATCTGGATTTTCTGGCTTGGGTATAAGTGGCTATTCGGGCTATTCGGGTTATTCTGGAAGATCTGGTTATTCTGGAAGATCTGGTTATTCAGGTAAAAGCGGATATAGTGGCGTAAGCGGCGATTCTGGCTCTGGTGTTAGCGGTTATTCTGGCTCTGGTGTAAGCGGTTATTCAGGAGAACCCGGGGGAGATTCTGGTTTTTCTGGCTATTCTGGCGAATCAGGTTATAAGGGCGCGTCTGGAGACTTAGGCGGTGATTCTGGCTATTCCGGTGCTTCTGGCTACTCTGGTGACATAGGTGCTTCTGGCTACTCTGGCGATATGGGTGTGTCTGGCTACTCTGGCGATATGGGTGTGTCTGGCTACTCTGGCGATATGGGTGTGTCTGGCTACTCTGGCGAAGAGTTTGTTGGTTCTTCGGGTTATTCAGGAGAACAAGGAGTATCTGGCTATTCAGGGCAGGATGCTCAAATGTCTGGCTATTCTGGTACATCTGGCTATTCTGGTGTGGGCGCTTCGGGTTATTCGGGAGATTTTGGCTATTCTGGCTATTCTGGCTATTCTGGTTCTGGTGTATCTGGCTACTCTGGTGTTAGCGGCTACTCTGGCATTGGTACGTCGGGTTATTCAGGCGATTCTGGCTATTCTGGTTTAGGCGTTTCTGGTTATTCTGGTTCGGGTGTTTCTGGCTATTCTGGTTCAGGTGTTTCTGGCTATTCTGGTTCAGGTGTTTCTGGCTATTCTGGTTCGGGTACATCGGGTTATTCTGGTATGGGTACGTCGGGTTATTCAGGCGTTTCTGGCTATTCGGGCATTTCTGGCTATTCTGGAAGATCTGGCTGGTCTGGTTCAGGAGTTAGTGGTTATTCTGGTATTAGTGGCAGCGGAACAAGTGGCTATTCTGGTAGATCTGGAGCGTCGGGTTATTCTGGAATATTAGGCTCTGGTGTTTCGGGCTATTCGGGAAAATCAGGATATTCAGGTATTCAGGGAATACCGGGCCCTGCTTCTGGCTATTCGGGCTACTCTGGTATTTCTGGAGAGCCAGGTGGAACTTCTGGCTATTCAGGCTCTGGAGTTTCTGGCTATTCGGGCTCGGGAGTTTCTGGCTATTCTGGTTCTGGCACTTCCGGATACTCTGGTGAAATAGGTGCTTCTGGCTACTCTGGTTACTCGGGATCAGATGCTTTAACTTCTGGTTATTCAGGCGAATCAGGCTACTCTGGTGTTTCAGGTGTTACGGGCAGCCAAGGATATGAAGGACTTTCGGGCTATTCAGGAAAAACGGGAGATCCAGGTGGTACTTCGGGCTATTCAGGCTATTCGGGTTATCGTGGTCAATCAGGCGATCCTGGCGGCACTTCGGGCTATTCAGGGAAGAGTGGTTATTTTGGTACTAGTGGTTATAGTGGTATTAGCGGATATAGTGGCACTAGTGGTTATAGCGGTTCAGGAGTGTCGGGATATTCTGGCTTTGTGGGCGCAACGGGCCCTCAGGGCCTGTTAGGCATCTCTGGTTATTCAGGCCTTAGTGGTTATTCTGGCATAGGTGTTTCTGGTTATTCTGGCTCAGAATTTATAGGTTCGTCGGGTTACTCGGGACTCGGTGCTTCGGGTTATTCTGGTACGGGTACTTCTGGCTATTCTGGTAAATCAGGATATTCTGGTTCTGGCGTCTCAGGTTATTCTGGTAGTATCGGTTTACAGGGCTATTCGGGAAGTGTGGGATCACAGGGTTCTCAGGGTCTTTCTGGCTACTCTGGCTCTGGTGTTAGCGGTTATTCTGGCTCTGGTGTAAGCGGTTATTCAGGAGAACCCGGGGGAGATTCTGGTTTTTCTGGCTATTCTGGCGAATCAGGTTATAAGGGCGCGTCTGGAGACTTAGGCGGTGATTCTGGCTATTCTGGTGCTTCTGGCTTGGGTCTTTCGGGTTATTCTGGCTCAGGCACATCTGGTTACTCTGGAGTTGCTTTCGTTGGTTCTTCTGGCTACTCGGGTAGATCAGGTTATTCTGGCATTGGTACGTCTGGCTATTCTGGCTCAGGTGTAAGTGGTTATAGTGGTAAATCTGGCTATTCTGGATCGGGTACGTCGGGCTATTCAGGCATTTCAGGTTTAGGTGTTTCAGGCTATAGCGGTTTATCTGGTTATTCTGGTATCGGCACATCTGGTTATTCTGGCTCAGGTGTCTCTGGTTATTCTGGTGTAGGTACATCGGGTTATTCAGGTATAGGCACTTCGGGTTATTCAGGTACAGGCACATCGGGTTATTCTGGGCAGACAATCGTTGGTCCGCAAGGTTACTCTGGTGACATAGGTGCTTCTGGCTACTCTGGCGAAGAGTTTGTTGGTTCTTCGGGTTATTCAGGCTCATCGGGAACGTCAGGCTATTCTGGTCTTTCTGGCTACTCTGGCTCTGGAGTTAGTGGCTATTCTGGTGTTAGTGGATATAGTGGCTATTCTGGCAGATCGGGTTATTCGGGTTATTCGGGTTATTCAGGTTATTCTGGAATAGGAACGTCGGGTTATAGCGGTATAAGCGGTTACTCTGGCTACTCTGGTTCTGGCGTTTCAGGTTACTCTGGCTCTGGTGTTTCTGGCTACTCTGGCTACTCTGGTAAATCAGGTTATTCGGGTTCAGGTGTTTCTGGCTATTCGGGATTGGGTTTATCGGGCTATTCTGGTAAATCAGGTTACTCTGGCGATTCTGGTATTGTAGGAACTTCTGGCTATTCTGGTAGATCGGGCTATTCTGGTTTTAGCGGTAAGTCTGGTTACTCTGGTTATTCTGGAAAATCTGGTTATTCTGGAACATCTGGTTATTCTGGAATTAGTATATCGGGACAAGATATGGGCTTTGCGCCACCCGTATCAGGATATTGGCCTCTTGGTTGGATAAGATGGAATTCTAATCCTGTTGCTGGCGGAAATATAGGATGGGTTTGTACTTCTGCAGGAACTCCGGGAATTTGGTATACTTTTGGATCAATATCTGTTTAGAATTGGAGAAAATGTGAAAAATATATTGTTTTATTGTTTTTTAATATTTAATGTTGGCGTCGCAACTGTTTATGCTGAGACTGTATTAATTGATGGTAGAAATATTCGGGGCGATATAGATAATGTTACATCGGTTTCGACGACTGCTGCAGACGGTACTCGTTTAATTGGCGTTCATAATACAGGAGACCCTGCTAATGCTGTTGATGGCGATTGTTGGTGGAATAAAACACTACATAAGTGGCGATGTAAAGACGTTAATACAGTTGTTAATGTTGGTCCGCCATAAGAAAAGCTCTATTAATAAGTTAGGCGGAATAAACAAATGAAAGAAGAAATTATGATCAAAGAAATTGAAGAAAAATCAACAATTATAAAAAAATATCGTATATTAGAATTTTTTTCTGAAGATAACAACATTTTATCTTCGATGCGGCTCGTTTTTTTAATGTTTGGTATTGCAGTTGTTTTAGTTTGGTCATACGTATCAATATTGTCTAAAACGATGTCGGATATTCCCGCAGGAGTCCAAACGACGTGCTTAATATTAATTGCTGGCAAGGGTTATCAGAAGCTTATTGAAAACGGGTCTGATGGGACGAGCGTTTTAGAAAAATTGATTAAGAAATAAGTTGGGAGAGAATATGTTTCTTTTTATTAGATATTTAAAAAATAAGAGTGTCTATACACGTTTAAGAGATGCTTCAGGGAATTTCTGGGATTTTAATTCTTTGACCTGGGGAGCAACGCTTGTTCCTGCGTGTAAGGTGTTTCTTACAGAAATGCAAGACGATGATACGATAGAATCGCTTTATTCAGCAGAAGAATCTCTTCCTGCGGGAGGCCCTTGGATTGAGGAAACTGTAAATTCCGACACTGGACGTGTGATTGGTTATGGCGATACAACAGTTCCCATTGAGAGTACTCAATTAACTCTTCGTCAATTGCTTTTTGGTTATATTGGAAATGCTTCTAACGTGTTTTCTAAAGTTTGCGGCGCCTTTACTGGCATGATTGATTTTTATGTTAGCTCATATTCTTCTTTTTCTAATAGTATGGCTGATCCTGCAGGTACTAGAGTTTGTACGTTAGCTTCAACGGGAGTTATGAGTAATATATCGAGCATTGCTACCGATGGTGAAGTTCTCTATATGAAGTTCTCGTCCAGTTTCAGCTGCCGCTCTGCTATTGTAATTAATATCTATAATGCTGTTAACAAGGGCAATATTCGAGTCTACATTCCCCTCGGCGCAGCTTACGTTGCAAGTCTTGGTGCATATTATCCTACGACATCTTCGGGCTTGTTATTATACGAAAACGGTAATCTTATTAGCTTAGGAGAAACAGCTTACGGCAAAGCTTTAGGAATGATCCCAATCATCAACTGGGATAGAATCAGTCAGCCCGTCCAGCTTACAACTACAGCGGTAATCGTTTAAGGGGATAATAAATGGCCTTCGAATATACTAAACAACCCTATGAAGAAGAACTTGTTGCTGTAGACTTTTCACGACGTGTTCCTTCTGGAACGACTATTGCGGCATATTCAGTGACATTAGAAGAAACTGTTGCTGTAACTCAAGGGTTGATTGCAGCGAACTATGGTCCGCACATTCAGACTGGCTCTCCCTCTTTAACTGGTGTTGTGGGTAGAGAAAGAGTTCTTGTTGTCATGGTTTCTGCGGGCATATCTGGTTTCAAATATAGACTTTCATATAGAATAACGTTGTCGGACACTCAAAAAAAGGAAGATGATGTCTGGATTATTGTAAAGGAGAGTTAATTTGGCCATCGTTTTCAAAAATAAAAACTTTGCTAAATCGACCATTGCGGCTCGAATTGGCTCTGGTGATTTAAGCTTAACAGTTGCAGTTGGACATGGTGTAAGATTCCCTCAAACGGGAATTTTTATTGCCGTTATCTGGTCTTCGACTTATATAAATCCTTCTGATGATATTGCTAGAGAGATCGTTCTTTGTGAACTTTCCTCTGTAGATACGTTTACGATTACTCGAGCACAAGAAGACACTTTAGCAAAAGAATGGAATGTCGGCGATAAAATTATTCATGCAATTACAGCAGGAAAGATACAAGAGCTAGAAAACAATATAGCAGTGCCCGTTTCAGGTTATTCTGGCATGGGAACATCTGGTTATTCAGGTGTTGATGGTGTGGGAACATCTGGCTACTCTGGCTCCGATGCTCTAACATCCGGTTATTCTGGAATTGGAACTTCGGGTCATAGTGGTATATCGGGCTACTCTGGCTCTGGCGTTAGTGGTTATTCTGGTTCGGGTGTTAGCGGTTATTCGGGTATATCTGGCTACTCTGGAATTTCTGGTTATTCGGGTTATTCTGGTGAATCGGGCTATTCTGGTTCGGGTGTTAGCGGTTATTCGGGTATATCTGGCTACTCTGGCTCTGGCGTGTCTGGTTACTCTGGCTCTGGTGTTTCAGGTTACTCTGGCTCTGGTGTTTCAGGTTACTCTGGCTCTGGTGTTTCAGGTTACTCTGGCTCTGGTGTTTCGGGTTACTCTGGTTCAGGTGTCAGCGGCTACTCGGGTTCTGGAGTTTCTGGCTACTCTGGCTCTGATGCTCTAACATCGGGATATTCTGGAGTTTCTGGTTATTCGGGCAATTCAGGTACTAGTACTTCTGGTTATTCTGGTCCTGGCGGAGGTGCTTCGGGTTATTCTGGAATTTCTGGTTATTCGGGTTCAGATGCTTTAACATCTGGTTATTCAGGCGGATCAGGCTATTCTGGTGCAAGTGGCTATTCGGGCTCCGGTGTTTCTGGTTATAGCGGTAAATCGGGTTATTCGGGTTCAGGCGTTTCAGGTTATTCTGGTTCTGGTGTTAGCGGCTATTCAGGTGTTAGTGGCTATTCAGGCGTTAGCGGTTATTCAGGCGTTAGCGGTTATTCAGGTTACTCTGGTAAGTCTGGCTATTCTGGCTCCGGCGTTAGTGGCTATTCTGGTTTTTCTGGTTACTCTGGTTCTGGCGTCTCTGGCTATTCTGGTTCTGGTGTAAGCGGCTATTCGGGCGTTTCTGGTTATTCTGGTACATCGGGCTATAGTGGCTATTCGGGCTCCGGTGTTTCTGGTTATTCTGGTTCTGGAGTTAGTGGTTACTCTGGTATCGGAACTTCTGGCTACTCAGGAATTTCAGGATATTCGGGTTATTCTGGAACTTCGGGCTATAGTGGCTATTCTGGTTCTGGTGTTTCTGGCTATTCTGGTTCTGGTGTTTCTGGCTATTCTGGTTCTGGCGTAAGTGGTTATTCTGGCTTAGGTACATCGGGCTATTCGGGTTATTCTGGTGTAAGCGGCTACTCTGGAATTTCTGGTTATTCTGGTTATTCTGGTTATTCTGGTTCTGGCGTTTCAGGTTATTCGGGCTCTGGTGTTTCTGGCTATTCTGGAGCGGGAACGTCTGGCTATAGTGGTGTTTCTGGTTATAGCGGTGTGTCAGGTTATTCTGGTTACTCTGGTTCTGGCGTTTCAGGTTACTCGGGTTCTGGAGTTTCTGGCGTTTCAGGTTACTCGGGTTCTGGAGTTTCTGGCTACTCAGGAGTAAGTGGCGAAAATTATCCTTGGCAAGGTCAATATAGTGCAGGTTCAGGATATGTTCCGAACGATACGGTCGGATATTTGGGTGCAGGATATATTTGTATTCAAAGCGGAACGGGGCAAACACCAAATCCAGCTGGAACAGCTTATTGGGATCTTCTAACAGCCTCTGGCTACTCAGGTGCCGCAGGTTCTAGTACTTCTGGCTATTCAGGGCAGGATGCTCAAATGTCTGGCTATTCTGGTACATCTGGCTATTCTGGTTATAGCGGCTCCGGGTCGTCTGGCTACTCTGGTTTCTCTGGCTCTGGCGTAAGTGGCTATTCTGGTGCAGGCGTTTCTGGTTATTCTGGTGCAGGCGTTTCTGGTTATTCTGGTTCAGGTGTTTCTGGCTATTCTGGTTACAGCGGAATATCAGGCTATTCTGGCTCTGGTGTTTCAGGCTACTCTGGATTCTCTGGCTCTGGTGTAAGTGGTTATTCTGGTTTTAGTGGCTACTCGGGTGTAGGCAGCTCAGGCTATTCAGGCAATTCAGGTTATTCAGGTGCCGGTGACTCAGGTTATTCAGGCTGGTCGGGAGCAGGCACATCGGGCTACTCTGGAAATGCTGGAATACGTACTTACACATGGGTTGTAGATAATCCCGTTGCAAGTTCTGCCATCGCTTCTGGCATCCCTGGTCCACGACTAAAAGAAGCTCACACTGCTACCAGAGCTGATGCATATGCACTCAACGTATCGGGCTTCACGTTCAACATTCAAGAACGATCATCAATCGGCACATCTGGCTCATCGTTGCTAACGACAAGTACGTATGCTCCTGTTGCAGGTGTAACAGTTGCTCCAGCTGGCTTCGCAGACACAGCACTAGCTGCCGACAACTGGCTATGGCTACAAATAGTTGCTGTCTCTGGAACACCGGGTCTCGGTGTTGTAACGCTGTCTTGTACGGTACCATAAAGTGATAAAATTCGTAGGCGGAAACTTTGTAAGTGGAATAGCCTCCACGGGAACATACGATGTAAGTCTTACGGAGCTCACAGGTGGCATCGACACAGCCGCCCGTGTTGGCGACTTCGTAGTAGCACATACAGCATACTCTGCTGGAACTGGCAGTGTCTCTTCAACAGGCGTATCTGGCTCAGATACAAATCTGTACACAAATCTCTACAAAGCAGCTGTGGCAGAAACTATTGACCCTTCAGCATGTGTTGCTTATAAGTATCTAACAGCTGATGCTGATTTAGCATCTGTCACTGTCTTCGGTACTGTCACTGCAGGCTATGGCAGAATAGGCATGGTTTCTGTCTGGCGAGGCGTAAATTCGGTGACTCCACTGATCGCCAGTCAAAGTGGTGCAAACTCAGGCACAAACTCTCCGCTACCTGTTTTTGCAGCTGTCACACCTACTATTCCTGGTTCTGTTGTTTTAGAGGTTGGAACTTGCTCACTCACATCTGCTGTACAGCTTGTCGTTGGTGCTAACTATACAAACGCTGTTGGCTGCTTACACATAGGAAGCGGAACAGCTAAAAGTGGTATAGCTGGTAGAATAGGCTATAGATTTTGGCCTGGATATGCTGCCGAGACACCAGCCTCGATGACTGGTCCTACAGATACAAATGCTGAAGGATTTATAGCACATTCACTCGTCCTCAACCCAGTAGCTAACAAGAGTGTCTTCACAACGTCTAATACTTAATAGGAATATGAATGTACGGAAACTATGAATACGCGTCGCTTCCATACGGTGATTTTTCTGCAGTAGTTACTGTAATAATCATCAATAAAGGCGATATCGACTCAATATTCATATCATCAAAAAAAGTAAATCTATTCTTAGCCAATGTAAAGCCCTCCCTTTTTACCGTTGCCAGAAAAGTTAGCGCCTTCGTATCTCAAGAAAAATATGGAAGAACGACTTAATGCAGCGCGTATATAAACGATTCCGTGAATTACTAGATGCTTCTCAGCCAGATGCTGGGAAGTTTTTGCGTTGGAGCACTAGCGGAACAATAGAAAACGCTGTTGCAGGTGCGGGCACTTCAGGTTATTCTGGAACGTCAGGCTATTCGGGCTATTCCGGATCCGATGCTCAAACATCAGGCTATTCAGGATTTCAAGGACAATCAGGCTATTCGGGTCTTGGTTATTCTGGTCCAGCTGGTGTCTCTGGTTACTCAGGCTCTGGTGTTTCAGGCTATTCGGGTTATTCTGGAAAGTCTGGCTATTCCGGTTCAGGCACAAGTGGCTACTCTGGCTCTGGTGTAAGTGGCTATTCTGGCTCAGGTGTTTCAGGCTATTCAGGTTATTCTGGAAAGTCTGGCTATAGTGGCGTAAGCGGTTACTCTGGCTATTCAGGTTCGGGTACTTCCGGTTATTCGGGTTCTGGTGTCTCTGGCTATTCTGGCGTAAGTGGTTACTCTGGTATCTCTGGTTACTCAGGCTCAGGTGTGAGTGGTTACTCAGGCTCCGGTGTAAGCGGTTATTCAGGATCAGGAACTTCAGGTTATTCTGGCTTAGGATTTTCAGGCTATTCTGGCCTCGGTACGTCGGGTTATTCTGGCCCTTCAGGCTACTCAGGTTCTGGAGTTTCAGGCTACAGCGGTTCTGGAATTTCTGGATACAGTGGTTCTGGTATAAGTGGCTATTCGGGATCTGGTACATCTGGTTATAGCGGTGCAGGAGGCTCGGGCTACTCTGGAATTTCTGGCTATTCTGGTGTCTCTGGCTACTCAGGCTCTGGTGTTTCAGGCTACAGTGGCAGCGGGGTTTCTGGCTATTCCGGTTCGGGAATTTCGGGATACAGCGGTGTCTCTGGCTACTCAGGTTCTGGCGTTTCCGGTTATTCAGGTTCCGGCGTAAGTGGTTATTCTGGTTATTCTGGCATCTCAGGTTATTCTGGAAAGTCAGGTTATTCTGGTTTTGGTGTTTCTGGCTACTCTGGTTCTGGTGTTTCTGGCTACTCTGGTTCTGGCGTTTCTGGCTATTCTGGCTCCGGTGTAAGTGGCTATTCAGGTTATTCGGGCATCTCTGGCTATTCAGGAAAATCAGGTTATAGCGGATCTGGTGTAAGTGGTTATTCTGGCTCTGGTGTTTCAGGCTATTCTGGTTCCGGTGTAAGTGGTTATTCTGGTTTTGGAACGTCTGGCTATTCTGGTATATCGGGCTATTCCGGAATAAACGCCGATTCGGGATCTCCAGGTGTTTCTGGCTACTCTGGTTCTGGCGTTTCTGGCTATTCTGGCATTGGCACTTCAGGCTATAGTGGTTATTCTGGTATTTCAGGCTACTCTGGCGTCTCGGGTTATTCAGGCTATAGTGGTTCCGGCATAAGTGGATATTCAGGTTATAGTGGCTCGGGAGTAAGCGGATATTCAGGTTCTGGCACTTCGGGTTATTCTGGATCTGGTGTTTCTGGCTATTCAGGTTCTGGTGTTTCTGGCTATTCTGGATCGGGAGTAAGCGGATATTCAGGTTCTGGCACTTCAGGTTATTCTGGATCTGGTGTTTCAGGATACAGTGGCAGTGGCGTTTCAGGTTACTCTGGTATCTCTGGCTATTCTGGTTCTGGTGTAAGCGGTTATTCTGGATATTCTGGCTCAGGAGTAAGTGGCTACTCGGGATATTCTGGCTCAGGAGTGAGTGGCTATTCAGGTTCTGGTGTCTCTGGCTATTCCGGCTATAGTGGAATTTCTGGTTACTCAGGAATAAGTGGCTATTCAGGTATAAGTGGCTACTCTGGACATTCTGGATATAGCGGGCATGATGGAAATGCTGCCGGTAAGCCCTTCTATCCTGACCCATCAACTATTTCTGCAACTTCAGGCTACTACGTCATGCGTGAGTCGCCTTCACCTAACGGTGAGAGTGGCATTGCTCTAACATTAACTGGTACGTCTCCATTCTTGGTTGGTGCATTCATCACAGAACCTGGAGTCCCTGGCGTAACTGCTCTCCCAGCCGGCATCAACGAAAGATACTTCTGGGTACAAACAGGTGCTGGAAACCAAGTAGCAAAAGTCTACGTAGAAACATACCACACTGAAGCAGACGGTTCTGCAGAATCACTTCTACGAACCACTACAAGTGTAGACTTCTCGGACGCTCTTCAACTGTTACACATACATACGACTAATCCCGATGCTCATGCTCTGACTACAGATAATAGACTTCTGTACAGAATCTACGCTCAACGTGTCTCTGCCCCTGCAAACTGCGACTTCGTAATGTACTTCTGCGGAATAGAACACACCAGTTACCAGATTTCAACCCTTTCAATTGGCTCAATCGGTCTCAGTGGCTATTCTGGTGTAAGCGGTTATTCAGGCTCTGGAATATCAGGCTACAGCGGCTCTGGTACTTCTGGCTATTCAGGATCAATTGGCACATCGGGATATTCAGGATTAAATGCTGATTCGGGTTCTCCAGGCGTTTCAGGTTATTCTGGTATTAGTGGTTATTCTGGTTTAGGCACTTCGGGATATTCTGGAATTGCAACATCTGGCTACTCAGGCTACTCAGGTTTGAGTGGCTATTCTGGTGTTTCAGGCTATTCAGGCGTAAGTGGCTACTCTGGTTCGGGTGTAAGTGGATACAGTGGTTTAGGATATTCTGGTCCTGCGGGTGATTCTGGCTACTCAGGTTCTGGTGTAAGTGGTTACTCAGGCTCTGGCGTCTCTGGCTACAGTGGCTATTCTGGCTCTGGTGTAAGTGGCTACTCTGGCTCAGGTGTTTCTGGTTATTCTGGCTCTGGTGTGAGTGGTTATTCTGGCTACTCTGGTTCTGGCGTGTCTGGTTATTCTGGATCTGGCGTCTCTGGTTACTCTGGTGCAACAGGTTCAGGAGCATCGGGATATTCAGGCTCTGGCGTAAGCGGCTATAGCGGAAGCGGTGTATCAGGCTATTCTGGCTCAGGTGTAAGTGGCTATAGCGGCATTTCCGGTTACTCTGGCTCTGGTGTCTCTGGATATTCAGGCATCTCTGGCTATAGTGGAATAAGTGGCTACTCTGGCTCCGGTGTTTCTGGTTACTCTGGCTCAGGTGTAAGTGGCTATAGCGGCATCTCTGGTTACTCTGGCTCGGGTGTAAGCGGTTATAGCGGTATTTCTGGTTATTCTGGCTCTGGTGTCTTAGGTTATTCAGGATTTAGTGGTTATAGCGGCTCTGGTGTAAGTGGCTACTCTGGTGTAAGTGGCTACTCTGGCTCTGGCGTGTCTGGTTACTCTGGCTCTGGTGTCTCAGGTTATTCTGGCTACAGTGGTGTTTCGGGCTACAGCGGCACAAGTGGCTACTCTGGCGTTTCAGGTTACTCTGGCTCTGGAGTTTCTGGCTATTCTGGCATCTCGGGTTATAGCGGCATAAGTGGTTATAGCGGTGTGTCAGGTTACTCTGGCTACTCTGGTTCTGGCGTTTCAGGTTACTCGGGTTCTGGAGTTTCTGGCTATTCTGGAGCGGGAACGTCTGGCTATAGTGGTTTTTCTGGTTATAGCGGTGTGTCAGGTTACTCTGGCTACTCTGGTTCTGGCGTTTCAGGTTACTCTGGCTCTGGAGTTTCTGGCTATTCTGGAGCGGGAACGTCTGGCTATAGTGGTG
>Ga0315286_10000502_pt1 | contig 33144 bp, 33 predicted proteins | sample YL17G10_0_MG_FD_205038 | JGI IMG/M metagenome (GOLD analysis project Ga0315286, IMG submission 205038) | Sediment microbial communities from Yellowstone Lake, YNP, Wyoming, USA - YL17G10_0 | ecosystem: Environmental > Aquatic > Freshwater > Lake > Sediment | place: USA: Wyoming | collected... | reverse complement strand
TCCTGGCTTGCCTTAACCGCCATCTCGGATAAAATCGGCTCATGTCCATGCACCACGATATTTACATAATTTTCCTTTAAAACCCCCAAGTTGACTTTACCTCTGATGGGCACAGGACTTCCCAAAATAATATCCTGCACATCCGTAGCAATCATTGAGCCGCCCCAACCATCAGAAAGCGCACAGCGCATTCCAGTACTAATAATATTTTTATAGTCATTATCTACGCCCATGGTAGTGGTGTGTAATAACTCCACCACTTCTCTATCTATGCCGCGCGGCGTAAGGTTTAATTTCTTCCAAATCTGCTGTCGTTTTTTTGGTGCGCGTTTGGTAAATAGCAGTTCTCCTTCCTGCCTACCAAATTCTTCGAGTAATTTTTTAGAAAGCTCTTTAGCGATTTGCTCCTTGGTCTTATTAGTATCAATCCCAAATTCCTGTGCCAGATTTTTAAATTTCTCAACATCTAAGATTTCATAATCGTGCGCGTGGCCTTCGGCTAACAAAGATAAGGTATGCGCTACGTCCCGGCCATGGTCAGAATGTGCTGAGGCACCCACCGCAATTTTGCGCGCTAAATTTCTGGCAGCAATGGTATCGGCATTGGCGCCGCAAACACCCACTTGCGCGCCTTCACCAAAAGGGTCAATCCGGCAAGGACCCATCGCACAAACTGTACAGCATAAACCCAATTCTCCAAATCCACACTGCGGCTGCTGCAATTCTAATCTATCCCAGGTAGTCTTGATATTTTCTGCTTGGGCTTTCTTTAAAACTTCCTGCGTTGCCAAATCTATTGATTTCTGTGCAATATCTCCCATCTTAGTTCTCCTTATTTTTCCTAAAACCTATCACCTATAACCTAACACCTATTCTATAATCCTGCTGCATCCAAAACCAAAGGAACTTTCCTATCCCATCCAATGGGCATAATATGTATGCCCTGACACATTGGTTTTAATTCTTTGATAAGCCTAGCCGCGATCTCCACGGATTTTACTTGCTTTTCCTTGGTTTCCTCCATTTCCTTAATCAAATTATCGGGAACAAATACGCCGGCAACATTCTTATTCATATATTTTGCCATCCCAGCGGATTTTAATAAAACAATTCCGGCTAATATGGTCGTCTTTAAATGTTTAATTTTTGATAAGAAGTTCTCAAAAATCCTTATGTCATAAACTGCCTGGGTCTGAAAAAAATCTGCGCCTGCGGAAATTTTTTTCTCCATCTTCAAGATTTGCGGCTCGATGGGGTCTGCACCCGGATTAACCACCGCACCCACACAAAATTTAGGGCTCGCACCTTCTAATTTGTTTCCCTTCATATCCAAACCTTCTTGTAATTTACGCACCACCTCTAAAAGCTGCACCGAATCTAAATCAAATACCGGCTTTGCTTCTGGATGGTCGCCTAAAGTAGTATGGTCACCGGTTAAAATCAAAAGATTCTCAATGCCTAAAGCCGCTGCTGAAAGAATATCGGATTGTAAGGCTAAACGATTACGGTCGCGGCAAGTCACTTGAAATATCGGCTCAAATCCTTTTTGCTTTAATAAACTACAAACGGCTAAAGAGCCCAAGCGCATTACTGAACTCTGTAGGTCTGTAACATTAATCGCATCTACCCGGCCACGCACCAGTTCAGCATCCTCCAAAATTATCTTGGTCTCAATCCCCTTCGGCGGCCCAATCTCGGATGTCACCAAAAACTTTCCCGCTTGTAATTTTTCTTTAAAGGTCATTTTTAATCCTCACGTTTCTGAATTAACCTTCTTTTCTAATTCTTGAAGAATTCCTACTAACTCTAACTCCTGCGCATGATTATGCAAATAATCAATATTCATAGTCTCCCTTTGCATACGATATACGCCAACAGCGTCTAAAAAATGTTTCTGTATATCTGATTCTCTAAACCAAGAAAGTTTTGATAATATTAAATCTTCAGGAGAAATTATAGATACATCTTGACCAAAAGCCTTTCCCTGAATACGTCGAGAAAATTGCAATTGACTAAACTCGTCCTTTTGCAGTACCCAGAAGTCAATCTTAAAACCTGTATCAAAATGAATAAAATTAAACTGACCAGAAGAAACAAGGGCTTCTTTTGCCATCTCTGTATCGGTATAGTATCTATTCTCTAAAGTTTTGCATAAATCATCAATATATTTTGGAGGTATCTGGATAACTAAATCTGCATCGTGTGTAAAACGCGGCACTGAATAATAATTTACTGCAATCGCTCCTACTAACATATAGGGAATCTTTAGAGTATTTAATAATTCGATGACTGGCTTTAATGCCTCTTCTTGAACCATGGCGCAAGGATTTCTTTGGTTTTACTATCAATTTCTTCTTCTAAACCGGAATGACGATTACGCATACCATCTTTAATTAATTGGCTAACCATTTCATATAATTCCGCACCCAGATATACCCTTTTTTCTCCGGAAAATTTTCTTAAGATTTCAAATTGAATTTTCTCTCCAATATCTAAATTTTTTGCTTTTGAATTCATAAGTTTTAATTTAGCGGGTCCTGTCCCCGCCTCTGGCGGGGCCACCCGCTAAAAATCGAACCGTCCCCTATTTCCAGTCCCCTATTTCTCTTCGACTCGGCTTCACGGAATAAAAAGAGCCTTTACTTTGGGACGGGTGAGGTAAATTATAGACCCTATACACATAGCTATCAACAGAACAATAACTAATATGGACGCGATTCCCCCTGGAACTGTATTCATATACTCGCAATCATCCGTACATATATAACCAGCTGATATAAATGCAAGCACAAAAGGGACAAGTATTATAGTAAATAATCCTACGAGTATAAGATGAATTATCCTGCCCCAATTTTTAAAAAATATAATGCCGATATTACTCAATACCAATGTGATACTTATGCAACCAAATAATATCCACATCCAATGCCTATTTGCGAAAGCAAAAACAAACCACGAAAACAATAAACCGGTTATGATATAAAATCCAACAAAAGCGATAAGCACAAATGGTCTTTTCTTTTCCATCATCCTTACTTACTTAAACTGTTTCCAAACGCGGAAGCAAAACCGAAAATCAAAAATTATTAGTACGCGAACAAAGCCCGCAGCAAAACTATTTGGTAAAATTTAAAAGAGCATTTTTTAGTACTTTTCTATTAATAATTTCCCCCTGATTGTAGTTTTTCTTTAAAGCGCATGCCATTCATCTCCTTCTTATTTAAGGATTTAATCTTGTGAATAAGGAAATTCTTTTATCCTATAAACTACAAAATCCGAATTGGAATAGACATTTTGAAAATTATCTTTATATCGCCTTACAAAAGGAACCAGAAATGTGCTATCTTCATTAAAAATTCTACTTACTATCACATGAGTTGCATTAATCCTAAGAAAATAATTCCAGAGATCTTTATCATTGTTTGTCAAATAATAGATAGAAGCCCTTCTGTCTGTAAAAAGCGATAACGCCCTTGGTTTTTGAAAAATAAAAACATCTTTCTTGTCGGTTCCCTTCCTAATATAATCAAAAAGGTCTGTGGATTCCTTTTTTGTAACGCTTTCACCGATTGGACCGTAAACCCACTTTGTAGTGTATCCGCCAGCATAAGAAACAAAAATAGTCAGAATTAATGTAGTAAAAAAACTAATTCTAATTCTATTTTGGGAAAGATTGATGTTTTCAACTGCCCAAAAGGCATAGAATAAATAAAGAGGTATTATAGGAATAATATATCTTATTGGATCAGGCCCAGGCCAAATCATTAGATTAATCACATACAATGCCAGAAATATTTCTAGGATTGTTATCTTATCCTTAACTCTTATAAAATATCCTATTATTGCCAATGCAGAAATAACAATAAATAAAACCACTTGTAAAAATTTGCTGTAACCATTATACCAAAAGAAAAAGAGCGAAGAGGAATAATTCATTATATTGTTGAGAATGATTCTGTAATTGAATGAAAATGTCTTAAGATAAATATAATCGTTATGTAAGAAGTAATTCTGCGCAATAGCAAAAAAAACAAACAAAATAGTTACTTTTATGGCAAGCTTGGTTATTTTCTTAAATTTTATTAAGTCATAAATGATTAATGAAGGCATAAGCAAAATGCCTATTCCTCTTGTACCATAAGCAAAATAAATCAGAAGACCGAGTAGAATAGCGTACAAAATTCCGGGTTTCCATAATTTGTTTGAGTGATATATTTTAGTTATAAAAAAGAGGCTTAAGTACATAAAAAACATAAAAGGTATATCTGATAAAATGTTATCGACAAAATTCAAGAAGTAGTAATTAAATCCGATTGCGGCAATTATCATAACAAGATAGGAAGACGATAATTCATCTCTTAGTGCCAAATAAATCATGAATAAAGATAAGGTTAAAAACAGGATAATTTCAACTTTCATGGCTAAAAGATTCAGACCAAACCAAACATAGACAGGCGTCAATAATAAAGGGAATATAGGGGGGCATGTTTTTGGCCCTATTGGATTCAAAGGATTATAAATGTAGCCTGTATTTTTATAATCGGCCCCTTCAGCGATATTCTTTGCGTGACGGATATACATACTAAAATCATCGCCCCAATTATGGCCCTCCCTTATCTTTGTCAGATATAAAATTCCCAGCATTATAACAAAGATAGCAATTAAGATGTTTACTTTGACCATTTACAATAAATCAAATTTGCATTATCAATATCTAAAATATACGTAATGTTGATCTTTATTGCTGTAACTGCGCTGCCTCAACCAGATTACGCATCAGCATTGTCACGGTCAAGGGGCCGACGCCGCCGGGAACAGGCGTAATAGAAGAAGCGCGTTTTTCAGCTGCCTCAAACTCCACATCCCCGACAATTTTATCACCCACTCTATTTATGCCGACATCAATCACCATTGCGCCCTCTTTAATCCAATCACCCTTAATAAGACCCGCCTTACCCACGGCCACAATTAAAATTTCTGCTTTTCTTACATGCTCTTCTAATTTTCCGGCCTTGCTTGTGCCGATATGACAAACTGTAACCGTGGCAAATTTATCCAGTAATAAAAGGGCTAAGGGTTTACCTACTATTTCACTATGCCCAACCACCACCACTTCTTTACCATACAAATCTACACCAGTGCTGTTTATTAGTTCCATTACTGCTGCTGGAGTGCAAGGCAATATCTTTGCTTTGCCGAATAAAACCTTACCTATATTAGCCGGGTGCACCCCTTCTACGTCCTTCTCTGGCAGGATAAACTGGCTTATTTTCTTATAATCTATCTGCTGTGGAAGCGGCATCTGAATAATGATGCCGTTAACTGACTTATCAGCATTTAATTTCTGCACAAATTCAATCAGAGAGTTCTCAGTAGTATCTTGGGCTAAGTTGTGTAATTGATATTCAATCCCTAAATTCTCAGCCACTTTGGTTTGTGATTTTACATAACTGGCTGCTCCCGCATTATCACCCACCATAATACTGGCTAAAATAGGTTTATTTTTCAAAGTTTGGACTTGCTGCCCTATCTCTTGCTTTATTTTCTCTGCAATGGGTTTACCCTCTAATAATTTTGCCAACTTTAGCCTCCGTTTGTAATCTTATCTTTTTTATCATTTTCTTTTTATCTGTCAACTCTTTTCTTATATCCTTGGCCAATTTATCATCAGCCAGCGACTTTAGGTTTATCTCGACATTAAAATTAGCGCTGGTAAAAGCAGACTCCAAGAGAATCGCCGCTACCGCCACATCGCTGATTAAATTTACATTTCCTTTTCTTATTAAATCAGGGCATAATTTTATCCCTTCAAAACAGAGCCGACAGACCATAAAAGGAACATCTAAGGCATCTCTTATATTTTTACTTTTATAAGCTGTAACATCCAAATCTACCAAATTCAAAAATTCCCCCCTTAGCCTCTCAGAGCTCTCTAATATTACCTTCAGTTCATTTTCATATTGGGCGTATTTGGGTTTTCCCAAAGTAAAATTAACCACCATGCTGATTAACGCTGTGCCCATAGCAGCAGTCAGGGCCGCTGCTGAACCACCGCCAGGCGCAGGTAGTTTTGCTGCTAAATCATCTAAATATTTGGTGAGGGTAGATTCTTTATAGTTCATAGCTCATGGTTCATGGTTTTACGATAACCCGACGACATTACCTTCCTCATCAATATCAATCTTTTCACCTACCGGATGACTGGGTAAACCCGGCATCGTCTGCATCGTGCCGCATAAAGGATATAAAAATCCGGCGCCAATGGAAGCACGGATATCCCTTATCGGCAAGATAAAATCGCGCGGCCTGCCTTTTAATGCCGGGTCATGAGATAAAGATAAATGCGTCTTGGCCATACATATAGGTAATTTATCCCATCCGCGCTCCGTATATATTTTAATCTTCTCTTCGGCTAAATCCGAATATTCCACGTCCTTGGCGCCATAAATTCTGGTGGCAATAATTTTAATCTTTTCTTTTATGGGTATATCCAAAGGATAAAGAAACTTAAATTTCTTGGGGTTGGAGGCTAAACGAATTACACTTTTAGCTAAATCCAGGCCTCCTTTTGAGCCTTTTAGCCAGACCTCGCTAATCTGACAATCATCCGCTCCTAATTCAATGGCTTTCTCTTTCACGAAATCCACTTCTTTATCTGTATCAGAACTGAATTTATTAATGGCAACGACTACTGGCACACCAAAATCCTTTACATTTTCTATATGCTTGGCCAAGTTGCATAATCCCTCTTCTATCGCCGGGATATTTTCTCTAACTAAACCCTCATCTAAAGGCTTACCGGCAACCACGCTAAATCTACCGCTGTGCGCCTTTAGGGCGCGGATAGAACAGACAATCACGGCTACATCTGGTTTAAGGCCGCTTACCCGGCATTTTATATCAAAGAATTTCTCTGCGCCGCAGTCAGCGCCAAAACCTGCCTCTGTAACTACGTAATCTGAAGAAGCTAAGGCGATTTTATCGGCTAAAATGGAATTATTACCGTGCGCAATATTCGCAAAAGGACCGGCATGCACAAAACAAGGCGTATTTTCGATGGTCTGAATTAAATTGGGCTTAATTGCATCTTTTAATAACGCGGCCATGCTACCACTAACTTTTATATCCACGCTGGTTATGGGCTTACCATCAACTGTATCTGCTAAAACAATCCTACCCAGACGCTGACGCAGGTCTTTTAAACTCGTGCTCAGGGCCAATATGGCCATAATTTCTGAGGCCACGGTGATATCAAAACCTGTATCCCGCGGAATACCATTTTCTTTACCGCCTAAACCAACCGTTATATTTCTTAAAAATCTGTCGCTGACATCGACGACGCGGCGCCAATATATCCTTTCCGGATTAATATTAAGTTTATTACCCTTAAATAAAGAATTATCTAAAAATGCAGCGGCCAGATTATGGGCAAGGCCCACGGCATGCACATCACCGGTAAAATGCAAATTAAAATCCTCCATCGGTAACACCTGAGAATATCCGCCGCCTGCGGCTCCGCCTTTTATGCCAAAGACCGGCCCTAAAGAAGGCTGCCGAATACAGGTAGAAGTAAGTTTTCCTAATCTATTTAATGACATAGAAAGCCCAATGGTAGTAACTGTCTTTCCTTCGCCTAAGGGCGTAGGCGTGATGGCAGTGACGAGAATATATTTACCCTTAGATTTATTTTTTATCTTCTCCCAAATCTTCAGGTCTATCTTGGCGATATGCTCTCCGTAAGGAATAAGATACTTTTTATCTATCTTTAATTTCTTAGCTATTTTTTCTACGGGTTCTTTCTTTGCCTTTTGGGCTATTTCAATATCCGACAGCATAGCGCCTCCTTCCGCACAGGCGGAACACTTGGCCTTCCGATAGGCCAAGTGCTTCCTTTAATAAGTAAAATCCTGCCCCAATTCAAAGGCATTTTTGATTAAATCTAATTTGGGCATGCCCTCTGAATCAATCACCGAGATAACATCGAATCTTGCTTTTTTGTTTAAAAGATTATTTTCTTTAAGAAAACTTAAAGCTGCCTTAGAGATTTGTCTTTGTTTATGCCTTGATACAGCCTCCGCAGGTAAACCGAATCTATCAGAATGCCTACTTTTGACTTCGATAAATGCAAACGTATCTTTATCTTTAGCAATAATATCTATTTCACCCAGCTTGGTTTTATAATTTCTTACCAGAATTTTATAGCCGTTTTCTTTTAATAAATTAACCGCTATTTCTTCTCCCCGGATACCTAAATATATATGTTGTTTAGACACCGTTAAAACTCATTCTGTGGATTAAGGAAGGGCCGAATCTTTTTAAAGCCCTTCTGTGCGCCTTTGTGGGATAACCCTTATGCCGTAAGAATCCATATTTCGGATAGACCAAGTCATATAAAGACATGATCCGGTCACGGGTAACCTTGGCTAAAATTGAGGCACAGGCAATGCTCTTAGACTTGGAATCACCCTTAATAATGTTTGTGTAAGGAAAAGCGACATTGAGCCTTACATTTCCATCTACAATAATGTGTATCCGCCTACGCCTACGGGGGTTTAGCTTATCTATGAGCGCGCCAACTCCCTCTTCCATGGCCATACGGCTGGCTTCTAAGATGTTTACGCGGTCAATTATTTTTTCATTTACTATACCAAAACCAAATATCGCCTTTTCAGTGATTTCTCCAAAAGCCTTTTCCCTGGCCTTTGCAGATAATTTTTTAGAGTCATCGATGCGATTCTTAAAGCGGGTATTTTTAAGGGCCACTGCTGCTGCCACCACCGGCCCTGCCAATGGGCCACGGCCTACCTCGTCTACACCGATGATTAAATCATACCCTTTCTTTTTAAGTTTTCGTTCGTAATAGAGCACTTATCTTTAAGGTTAAGGTCAAGTACTTACTTAAGCCTTGGCTGCGTCTTTAACCTCAATTTTCTCTTTCCGACTCTCAATTTTAGTGGCGTGCTTTCCGACTTTACCTCTCAGATAATAGAGCTTTGCCCTTTTTACTCGACCCGCACGGATAACTTCAATACGCTCAATGCTGGGTGAATATAGTGGGAAGACACGTTCGATACCTTCGCCGTAAGAAATCTTCCTCACCGTAAAATTCCCCCTAATCCCTGAACCTTGCTTGGCAATCACCACGCCCTCGAAAGGATGCAGCCGCGCTTTATCTGGACTTTCGGGAATTTTGACTAAAACTTTTATGGTATCGCCTACATTGAATTTAGGGATTTCTTTTTTGGTGTATTCTTGTTCAATGAGTCTCATTTTATCCATTCTGCCCTCTCTCGTTTAACTGGTTTAAAAATAAAAACTTATCTCCTCCTACTAATTATTAAACTTGTATATTTATTTCTCCGTTAATAAGTCCGGCCTCTTTTGCCTTGTTCTTTTTATGGCCTCTTTCCTTCTCCAGCCTTCTATCTTTTTATGGTCACCGGATAAGAGAATCTGGGGTACACGCATTTCTCTAAATTTCGCGGGCCTGGTGTACTGAGGATATTCTAATAGATTACCTTCAAATGACTCAAAATTCAAGGAATTTTTATCGCCTAATACGCCAGGGATGAGCCGCACTAAAGCATCAACTAAAACCATCGCCGGCAGCTCTCCGCCGGTCAAAACATAATCGCCGATAGAAATCTCCTTATCTACTAAGTATTGCCTAACCCGTTCATCTATACCTTCATAATGCCCGCAAATTAAAATCAGGTGCTTATACTTAGACAGTCTTTTAGCAACTTTTTGGTCTAATTTTTTCCCTTGAGGACATAATAATACAACTTGTGCCTTGTGCCTTGTGCCTTGTGCCTTGTGTATTAAGGCTTCTACAGCATTAAATATAGACTCTGGCCGCATCACCATACCTGAACCGCCGCCAAAAGGCCGGTCATCGACTTTCTTGTGTTTATCTTCGGAATAATCGCGTAAATCATGAAGGTATATCTGAACCTTCTTTTTCTCCTGCGCCCGCTTAATAATGGATTCATTCAAAACCGGCGCAAACATTTTAGGGAAAATAGTGATTATATCAATACGCATATTCTTCTTTGTTAAGATATCTACTCAAAAACTCTTTCTTAAACTCCGCGAATCTATCCTGACGGATTGCCTCTCTAATCTGGCGCATTAACTCTAAATAGAAATGAATATTATGCAAGGAAACTAAGCGCAAACCTAAGATTTCATCCGTATTAAATAAATGGCGTAGATACGCCCGGCTGAAATTCTTACAGGTGTAGCAAGAACAAATTTGGTCTAAAGGCCGGAAATCTTCAATATAGGGAGAATTCCTAATGGTTAACTTCCCAACGCTTGTAAAGGCCGTGCCATTTCTGCCGTAACGTGTAGGAACCACGCAGTCAAACATATCCATACCTAATTCTACTGCCTCAATGATATCTTCAGGCATTCCTACGCCCATAAGGTAACGCGGCTTATCCTGCGGCAATAATCCGGAAACAAAATTTACAATATTATATCTTAAATTCCGAGGTTCGCCAACTGAAACTCCACCTATGGCAAACCCGTCAAAATCAATTTCTATTAATGCCTGCGTACAAACCTTGCGTAAATCCTCATAGGTTGCACCCTGCACAATCCCAAACAATAATCTACCATGAGCCATAAGCCATGAACCATGAGCCATTTTCGAACGCCTTGCCCAATCTACTGTCCTTCTCATCGCTCTCTCGGCGTAATCCTTGGCACAAGGATAATGCACGCACTCATCTAAGGGCATCAGGATATCCGAACCTAAATCTTTCTGAATCTGGATGGCACCTTCAGGCGTTAAAAAATGCTTGGTGCCATCAATGTGAGATTGAAACTCCACGCCTTCATCGTTTACTTTTCTTAAAAGCGCTAAACTAAATATCTGATAACCACCGCTATCAGTAAGTATAGGTTTTTGCCAACTTATAAAATTATGTAATCCTCCGGCCTTTTTAATTACCTCTGTTCCGGGACGCAAAAAAAGATGATAGGCATTGGATAAAACAATCTGCGCGCCACTCTCTTCTAATTCCGCAGGTGACAAGGCCTTGACCGTACCTTGAGTCCCTACCGGCATAAAACAAGGGGTGTCAATTTCTCCGCGGGCAGTAACTAATTTTCCTAATCGCGCCTTACTATTTTTATTTTGATGAGTTAGATTAAACATTATACAATCAACATCGCATCGCCATAACTATAAAATCTATATTTTTTATCTATTGCTTCCTGATAGGCCTTTTTAGCGAGTTCTAAACCGGCTCTGCCGTAGGAAGATCCGCCTGCGGCGCAAAAGGCGCAGACCAGCATAAATAAAGTTGTGCGCGGTAGATGAAAATTAGTCAGCAGGCAATCAACCATTTTAAATTTATATCCGGGATAGATAAATAAATCCGTATATCCTTTTTTTATTCCCGAGGCATAAGTTTCTAATGTCCGCAGGCTCGTCGTACCTACAGTAAATATACGCGCCTTTTGCCTCTGTGCCTTTTCGATAAGGCGGCTGGTCTGGGCATTAACTTGAAAAAACTCTGGCTCCATCTTATGCTGGGTAATATCATCGCACTTGACCGGATGAAAGGTGGCGTAACCCACATGTAAGGTAACATAAGCGATATTTATACCTGAAGATGGCAACTTCTTGATTAATTCTTCAGTAAAGTGTAACCCCGCGGTTGGAGAAGCCACTGCTCCTTCTTCCTTGGCATAAACAGTCTGATAATAAATATTATCTAAATCCTCGGGTTCCCTTTTGATATAAGGCGGAAGCGGCATCTGGCCTAGTTTATAGACTGCATTTATATCTTGAGTGAAAAAAGTGACTTCATTTCTTGCGCTTACTATGGCGTAAGATCTATTACCGTTAAGGATTATTTTCTCGCCGATTTTTACCCGGCTAGGTTTAATTAAGGTATTAAAAGTCAATCCGGCTTTACGATTTAAGAGCAAAAACTCGACTTGACCTCCGGTTAACCGCTGGCCTTTCAGGCGGCTGGGTAAAACTTTGGTATTATTCAAGACTAAGAGGTCGTCTTTGTGCAAGTATTCGATGATATCCCTAAAGCTACGATGCTCTATTGTGCCGTGATGGCGGTTTAAAACCAAAAGCCTAGCGGTATCACGCTCTCTCAAGGGGTATTGGGCGATTAATTCCTTAGGTAAGGTGTAATCAAAATCTGCAAGTTTCATATTATTCTCAATGCCTTAATTAATGCGTGATTTCCGAACCAGGATAATAATATTTAAGAATCTGTTCGGCATTATAGCCTGTCTTGGCCATAAAATAGGCGCCCCACTGGCATAAACCTACGCCATGGCCCCAGCCAAAACCTTCGAACACCACATCATGGTTAACCACATTTAGCGTAAAATTAGTGCTTTTTATGATGTTGGGCCCAATTATATTCCTGAAATCTTTGGCCGAAATATCTACTTCTTTTTCCGGGGTTATTATTTTCAAGTTTGTAACCCGGCTGGATTTATCCTTGCCCATTATTACTATATCTTTTATCCCGCCTTTTATTTTATAACCGGTGCCTGCCAATTTATCTTTGAGCTCTTCTAATCCTAATACATAATGCCAGCTAAAATGCGGAGAATCTTTACAAAAATCACAAGCCACCCCTTTTAGGGGCGCGATATCTGTATTCCAAAGTAAAGAGGCATCCTCGGTGTAGCCGGCACAAGTAGCGTGGTAATAAGCGGAAAAAATTTTACCTTGATAAACCAGTAAGTACCCCTTTGTTTCTTCGACGGCTTTATTAGTACGATAACGCTCGGATGTCCTGCCGCCGTAGACCTGAGAATATATGTCAGAAGTGACATCGTAGTCTTTAAGCTTATTCTCTTGCGCCTGATAAACCGCGTAAGTGCGGCAGGCTATTGCCTGCGCCTTCAATGCTTCCATCGGCCAAAAATGCGAAGCCTCGTGATATAAAATGCCTTTAATGTAATCTTCTAATTCAATATGGTTAATAACCGAAAATTCTTCAGGATTATTTTTAATAAACTGAACATTGCCCCGAAACTTACGGCCATTGATAATCACTGCCTCGGGTCCTTCGGACTTAATCAGCAGCTTATCTGTATTGGCCTTGAGCTGCCCGAGTAAAATACCGTATTTATACGCCGCAACTGTTGTATTTAGACGATTCCCGCGGTATAAAGATTTATTAGTTGCTGAATCAATTACTTCGTAAAATCCATTTATCTTAAGCCTTAAAGAGGCGGCGTTTTGTAAAACAGCAACCCGAATATAATTTGATGACTGGGCAGAACAGGAAATAACTAATAACCAATAACCAATAACCAATAAAATAATCTGTGTAATCTGTATTTTAAATCTGTGGAATCTTTTTTTTAACGGCGAGACCATAGCCAAAATATCAGGGAAAGGAAAATACTGATTAATATAGATGTCATTACGGGAAAATAAAAAGTAAAATTCTTCTTTTGAATGTATATATCACCGGGTAACCTGCCAATAAAGGGTATTTTATTGACAAAAGTTAATAATAGGCCTAGGCCAATTAAAATAGCCCCAAAAATGATTAAGGTTTTACCGATTTCTTGCATCAATTCGCACAAATAACTTATGTCGGTAGCATATTAAATAGATACTCCCTGCCTGCCGGCAGGCAGGCATAAGTTATGTGCTCATTGAATAGATACATCCGCAATACTTCTGACAATATATTCCTTTTGCTTTTGCTTCATCATGGGCTTTTCTAAAACCCGGCCGGAAATCTTCATAATGAAAAAAAACGCCTTCTTCTTGTGAAATTTTATTGCCAATTTTTTTAAGTAATTCTTGATCTTGATAAGGACTAACTAACAAGGTAGTAGAAAAGGCATAAAATCCATTTAATTTAGCAACCTGGGCTGTTTTCCTGAGGCGCAGAGACCAGCACATCACGCACCTTTCTGGTTTCTCTGGTTTTTCTTTCACTACATTTAAGAACTCCGATTGAATATATTCAGGGAAAATAATCTCTATATTATCCGTGCTGATAAAATCCGCTATTGCCCTTCTTCTCTTTTGATATTCATCCAACGGATAAATATTGGGATTATAAAAGAACCCGGTTACCTCAAGGCCATCTTTTTTCAATTTTTTCACCGGATAAATCGCACACGGCGCACAGCAAGTATGGAGTAGAAGTTTCATAATTTTTATAATAGCGGTTTTACGGGCCCTGTCCCCGCCAGAGGCGGGGCCACCCGTAAAAATCAAATCGTTATATTTATTTTATAACTCAATATGACAAAGAAAATTATGTACAACGTCTATGATTTTAGGCATTCGTCGATTGTAGGACATTGTAGCGCAAAAAATTTCGGCCCCTAAGGTAAAAATAATCGTCGCCGCCTAAAAGTTAATTAACCCTTCTACTTGAGGTCACTGTCGCTGAAAAAAACGGGGAACTGACATGCCAACCAATATAATAAAAAATACTATAATATTTATAATAAGGCTTATTAACTTTTTCTTTAATAATCGTTCTTTCGCTATTAAAATCAAAATGCCAATAATAATAAAAATATATGGGGCAAAATATAAAGCTATTTTTGTTGTAGTTGGCATAGGAATCTTAAGGTCTTTATATAATTGTAAATTTGCTATCACTCCAAAAATACCATATAAATTAGGTATTAAAAAAATAACATCTATAACCAAAACAATAATACTTATAATAGACAATACTTTACTCTCTTTTCTCTCCATCTTTCCTCCTTTTCCTGACGCTTTTAGTAGCAAATATCGAGTTTAGCTAATTTTTGCGGGTGACGAGGCGTGTTTCGAGCCTCAATAAGTTTTGCGGAAGGTTTGTGAGCGCGCATTAGAAAACTTTCGGCAAGATTTCTTGGTAGCGGGTGACTCGGGCGTCCCGCCAAAGGCGGGATGCCCGAGGCAGGACCCGCTACCTCAAAGACGGAAAAAAAATTCAGCGCGCGAACAAAGCCCGCAGCAAAACTAATATTTGTCAAAAAAGCTAACTGGGGACACCCTGCCGATTTCCGCCAAAAAGATTGGCGGACTCGCCACGCTTTGTGGTGAGGGTCGAAATAGTGTCCCTCCCTGCCTGCCGGCAGACAGGAATGTTGACTTTAGCTAATTTTTGCGGGTGACGCGGGCGTTTTCGCAGCGCGTGAGCGCAAGAAAATGCCCGCGGCAGGACCCGCAAAAATAGTATTAAAAGAGTTCGGTTTGTTTTTCGTATTTTATGCCGAAGTGCTCGAAGGCTAACTTGGTGGCAAGTCTGCCGCGTGAAGTCCGCTTCAGGTATCCAGCTTTTAGTAAATATGGCTCTACTGTATCGGCGATGGTGTCCACTTCCTCGTTTAAACTGGCAGCTAAAGATTCTACGCCAACTGGCCCGCCATTATAAGTCTCTAAGATTAATTTTAAGACCTTACGGTCTAAATCATCAAACCCGGCCTTATCAATACCCAAATCATCCAGGGTCTGGCTAGCGATTTTAGCATCAACCTGATTTATCTTGGCCACCTGAGCATAATCTCTTATCCGGCGTAACAACCTATTGGCTATCCGCGGTGTGCCGCGCGCGCGCCGGCCAATCTCCAGTGCCGCCTCAACATCAATATTCATACTTAAAATTTTAGCCGAGTGTTTGATAATCTTGGCCAAATCTTCGACTTTATAAAAATCTAAGTTATGGAATATGCCAAATCTACTTCTTAAAGGTGCGGCCAAAAGCCCGGTTCGCGTCGTAGCCCCCACCAGAGTAAAGGGCTTGAGGTTGAACTTTATAGTTTTGGCATACGGGCCTTTATCAATCACGAAATCAATCTGAAAACTCTCCATTGCCGGGTAAAGAAACTCCTCTACCACCTTGGAGAGCCGATGTATCTCATCAATAAAAAGAATATCTCCTTTTTCTAAATTGGTCAGTATACCGATAAGGTCGCCTGCCCGTTCAATGGCTGGCCCAGAAGTAGCGGTGATCTTGGTATTCATCTCGTGAGCAATGATATGGGCCAAAGAAGTCTTACCTAATCCCGGCGGGCCAGAGAGAAGGATGTGCTCTAAAGGCTCCTTTCTCTGTTTTGCGGCGGTTAAACAAATCTTAAGATTATCCACCATGTCCTTCTGGCCTATAAAATCTGGGAGTCGATGAGGCCTTAAGGACAGGTTCAGGACAACGTCTTCTTCTGACTCCTGAATATTACCTGTTATCTGGCCTTCCCGTAAAGCTGCGCTTGGTGCGGTTTTCGCATTACCCTTAATTAGTTTCTGTCTGGTCTCTTCTGCCATAGGGTATAATGTTTTCCTTATTCCGGGTAATCTCTATCTCGCTAAATGCATCTTTCTGCCGGGCGACAATCTCTTTTAAGCGAATCAGCTCTAATATGGACAAGAAAACTACAATTATTTCTATCTTATTTTTTGCCTTGCCAAATAACTCAGAGATACGCATTGATGGCACAACCAGCAAAAGATGGAGAAGCTCATGAATTTTTCCTTCAATCGTAAATTCGTCTTTGATCACCTCATAAAATATTTCCTTGGGCACGTCTTCTAATGCCTTGGAAAAAGCGGTAATCAAATCAAATATACTGGCCTCAAAATAAACCTCAGCACCGGGGCTAAGTTCTTTATCTATTTCTGACCGCGGCCGCTTGAATACCTCTCTTTGGTCGGCCTCTTTCTGGCGCAGAGACTCCGCTATCTCTTTAAACTTTTCATATTCCAATAACCGCTTAACCAGTTCTGCGCGGGGGTCTTCTTGTGCTTCCTCTGCCTCCGGGGTTTCCTGTGCCGGTAAGAGCATGCGGGATTTAATCTGCAGCAGCGTCGCGGCCATGACTAAAAATTCACCGGCGATATTTAAATCCAAAAGCTGCATGAGATTAATATATTGCAGATATTGCTCAGTTACCTGAGCGATGGGTATGTCATAAATATTTAGGTGGTCTTTTTTTACCAGATATAAGAGTAAATCCAGGGGGCCTTCAAATAATTCTAATTTTACCTTGTAACTCATAACCCCATTGCCTCTCTAACTTCCTTAAGTGTATTCGCGGCAACAAAGAGGGCCTTTTGTTTTCCTTCTTCTAATATTTTTTTAATCCTAGACTTGTCTTTAAGTAGTTCCTGACGTCTTTTATGGAATGGCTTTAGTCTTTCAATCAGGCCAAGGCTGAGTCTTTGCTTACATTGCGTACATCCTAATTTCGCATTTGTGCAGGAATCATAAACTTCCTCTTTGATCTCGGGGATAAATACAGAATAATAAGAAAAAACATTGCAAACATTGGGATGGCCTTTATCGGTTAACTTAATCCTCTTAGGATCGGTAAACATGTTGGAAATTTTCTTTTTAATTGTCTCTTCGCAGTCACTAAGGTTAACGGTATTATCATAACTCTTACTCATCTTTCTACCGTCTAAACCTAAGAGTCGTGGAGTCTCGGTTAATATTGCGCCGGGCTCGGGGAATACTTTTTTTTTATAAAGACTGTTAAAGCGGCGGGCGATCTCCCGCGTAAGTTCCAAATGGGGCAATTGGTCTTCGCCTACCGGTACTTTCTCGGCTTTATAAAGTAAAATATCCGCTGCCTGTAGTACCGGATAACCCAAGAAACCATAGGTATTTAAATTGCGTGTTTTAATCTCTCTCAACTGCTCTTTATAGGTCGGGCATCTCTCCAGCCACCCCAAAGGCGTAAGACAAGAAAATATCATATATAAATCTAAATGCGGGGTGACTTCAGACTGAATAAATAATGTGGATTTATCCGGGTCTAAACCGGCGCTTACCCAGTCGATAACATTATCAACGGCGCATGCTGATAAGTCAGCGGTATTTTCATACTCGCTCATCAGCGCATGCCAGTCAGCAACCATAAAGAAACAATCGTATTCGTCCTGCAATTTTACCCAGTTATCCAAAGCACCCACGAGGTGTCCTAAATGCAGTTTTCCAGTTGGCCGCATCCCGCTTAATACTCGCTTCTTCATAGATTATTAACGTTATCCTGTTAACCAGTTAACCCGTTAGCCTGTTTTAACGGGCAACGGGTAAACAGAATTTAAAGTTTCCTCGCTATTTTCTCAATATCATAGGCCTCAATAATATCGCCTTCTCTTACATCTTCAAAACCAATTAAAGATATACCACATTCAAATCCATCTAAGACCTCTTTTGCATCGTCTTTAAAACGCTTTAAAGAAGAAATCTTCCCCTCAAATACCGCCTCGCCATTTCTCAATAAATCTATAGAGCAGCTGCGATTAATCTTGCCCTTGGTAACAAAGCAACCGGCTACGTTTCCTGCGCGGGTTAACTTAAAAACCTTTCTTACCTCTGCCCGGCCTAAAAAGACCTTTTTTAATTTCGGCTCCAGCATTCCCTCTATTGCCGCTTTAATATCATCGCCTAATTCATAAATAATATTGTAGGTCCTAGCATCAATACCCTCTTTACTGACTAATTCTTTAGCCCGCTCATCCGCAATAATATTAAATCCCAAGATTAAAGCATTTGAGGCCGCTGCTAATATTACATCTGAGGTATTAATATTGCCTACTGCCTCATGAATTATATCCAGTTTTATTTCGGAGACATTCAGCTTGTTTAATGTCTCGCTTATCGCTTCCAACGAACCCTGCACATCGGCTTTAATGATCAGTTTTAGCTCTTTAAGTTTTCCTTCTTGGATTTGGGCATGCAAATCTTCAAGGCTTATTCTTTTTACGGTTTTTATCTGTTCCTGTCTTTCTTTCTCCTGCCGCCTCAGCGCTAACCCCCGGGCAACCTTCTCATCTTCGAGTGCAAAGAACGGCTCGCCTGCCTGGGGAACGCCAGATATACCTATGATCTCAACCGGAAAAGATGGCGGGGCCTGGGTTACAGATTGACCGTGGTCATTAAACATCGCCCTTATCTTACCGTAGTATAAACCCACGATTATATTGTCATTTAGCCTAAGCGTTCCGCTTTGAATGAGCAAGGTCGATACCGGGCCTCTTCCTTTACTCATTTTGGCTTCGATGACCACACCGCGCGCTAGCCGCTTAGGGCTGGCCTTTAATTCCAACATCTGGGCTTCCAAGAGTATCATCTCCAATAATGTATCGATTCCCTGTCCATTTTTTGCCGAAACCGGCACAACAATAGTCTTGCCGCCCCAATCTTCCGACATAAGATTAAACTCAGAAAGCTGCTTTTTAACCCGATCAATATTTGCCTGAGGCTTATCAATTTTATTTACCGCTACCACCATAGAAACTCCGGCAGCACGGGCGTGATCTATTGCCTCCTGGGTCTGAGGCATAATTCCGTCATCTGCTGCGACTACCAAAACCACGATATCCGTAATACTAGCTCCCCGCGCGCGCATCGCGGTAAAGGCCTCATGACCAGGCGTATCCAAAAAGGTAATCTCGCCATTCGGTAGAACCACTCTATAGGCACCAATGTGCTGGGTGATTCCACCATGTTCGGATTCCGTAACCTTGCTTTTTCTTATGACATCCAAAAGTGAGGTTTTGCCGTGGTCAACATGGCCCATAAGCGTGACTATGGGCGGCCGCGGTTGTAATTCCCGAGGCTCATCTATTCTTTGGTGTATCTGTAAAGCCAGCTCCTCCTCATCCGGTGCTTTTTTAATCCTAAAACCAAACTTTTCGCAAATAGCAGCTGCTATTTTTTCATCTAAAACCTGATTTATGCCTACCATCATTTTCATGCCCATCAAAATCTTAATCAATATAGATGGTTTCTCTTGCAATTTTATGGCTAAATCTTTTACGTTAATGGGAAGTTTTAGTTCTAATTCTTTTAATTCTACAACGGCAGGTGCTTTAACCTCTGGAATTTCTCTTTTGACTTCGGGCTTGACTTCAGGGATTTCTCTTTTGACTTCGGGAACTACTCCCTTAACCGGTGGAATTTCTTTCTTAATCGGCGGGATCTCTACCTTAATTTTTCGCGCTTCTTCTAAAAGTACGCCCTTAGATACTTCTTTTGTTTCTTCTTTAATGGCTGCTTTAGACAATACGGTTTCTGTAAAAGGCGCAACCATTTCCGGTATGGCCTTTTTGATAATTTTTTTATGCTTAACCGGCGTTACTTCTTTGGCTTTACGCTTAATGGCCGCCACGGTTTTCTTAACCGCCTTGGGTTTGATTGGCTTAGCCACTGCTTTTTTGACCTTTATAACCCGCCCTTTCTTCCGGATACCTTTTTCTTTTATCGATTTCTTTACCATAGTATTTTTATTTCCGCATTAACTTCTTGGCTTCCTCAATTAACTTTTGTGCCTTCTTATTACCAACGCCTTTCACTTTAGTTAAATCTTCTAATTTTGCCTTTGCGATATCCTCCAAGCTATTTAAACCTGCAGCTTCTAGGCTGGCTAAGGTTTTTTCTCCCACGCCCGGCAACTGCTCTAAGGAAACTTCTATTTTCTTCTTTTTTTCCTCTTTTTCTGCAGCAGCTTCTTTCTCCACAGCCGCCTCCTTTTCTTTGGAGGCTTCTATAACAGCGGCGGCCTTGGTGCGTATATCCAATTCCCAGCCAAGAAGCCGGCTGGCCAAGCGGACATTCTGGCCGTGCTTACCAATCGCCAAAGATAACTGGTCATCATCTACAATCACTTCCGCCCTCAGCTTCTCTTTATCTAATTTTATCTCAGCTACTTTTGCCGGCGAGAGCGCGGCCTTGATATATTCCCTGATATCGTCATTATAACGCACGATATCAATCTTTTCGCCCTGCACTTCATTAACAATGTTTCTTACGCGATTACCCCGCATCCCCACGCATGCACCCACCGAATCCACTTTATCATTTTTAGACCAGACCGCAATTTTAGTACGTTCTCCGGGCTGGCGCGAAATTGACTTTATCTCTACAATACCTTCATAAATCTCCGGGACTTCTAACTCAAATAGTTTCTTTACTAAGTTGGGGTGGGTACGGGATAAAATAATCTGGGGCCCCTTGACTTCCTTTCTTACCTCCACCACATATGCCCGGATGCGTTGACCTTGTTTAAATTCTTCCTGGGGAGACTGCTCGCGTTTCAGGATAATGCCTTCTGTCTTACCTAAAAGGTCAACGACGATATTACCTTTATCAAATCGATATACCGTACCACTGACAATTTCACCGACTTTATCTTGAAATTCAGCAAAGACAACGTCTTTCTCTGCCTCACGCATCTTCTGGATGATTACCTGCCGGGCCGTAGAAGCGGCAATGCGGCCGAAATCGATAGTGGTAATCTCTTCTTTATTTTTAAAGGCCTTGATTTTTCCGGTAGCCGGGTCAATTTCTACCCTGAGTTCCTCTTCCGGCTTCAGGTCAACCACTTTCCTGGCCGCACTCAACAGGGCGCTCTCGACCGCCTCAAACAAAATCCCCTTCTTTATACCTTTTTCTCTCTCTATCTGCTCTATTATCGCTAATAATTCATGCCCCATATTAATCTCCTATTAAATGCCATCCAGCGTCTGTTTTGCCTTTGTTATCTTAACCAAAGGTATCTCAATAATATCTCCATATATATCAATATGCACTGAATCATCTTCTACCTTATTTATTATTCCATCTAGTTCCAGCCTACCCTTTACTGATTCCGAAAGAAAGAATTTTACTTTTCTGTTTATACAGCGAAGAAAGTCGCTCTTGGTTTCTAATGGCCTATCCAACCCCGGAGAGGATACTTCCATGATATACCCGCTTTCTATTATATTTCGCGCGTCTAAAACACTACCTATCTTTTCATTTAATCGGGCACATTCACCAAGGCTGATACCACCCTGCTTTTTATCCACCAAGAGCTTTAATATTGGCTTGCGCCCTGCCTTTACAAAATGCAATTCTACAAGCTCTATGCCCTCTTCTGTTAAAACAGGCAAAATTATCTCTTTTAATTCTTCAATAAACGCTGGATAATCCATTTTTATTGCCCTGGCTCAAATTCCTTACAAACATAATCTGCCTTATTTTTAAGTTTTAGATAAAATATAGGTAAATTGCCCGTAGGCCGCAATTTTCCCATATTTTCTTCAAATATAAAAATATCCTGCAGCGAGTATTCCTGGGATTTTAGTATTTGGCTGATCTGGGTAACCTCTCGGGAACCATCGGGAAATCGGGACATATGAATTATAAGGTCAATGGCGCTTATAACCTGCCTTTTGGCTACCTCGCTGGACATATTAGGGCTACCCATAAGAGTTAACATTTCTAAGCGATCCAGAACCTCTAAAGGAGAATTCGCATGCAAAGTCGTCATTGAACCATCATGGCCGGTATTCATCGCCTGAATCATATCTAATACTTCACCCGATCTTACCTCTCCCACAATAATCCGGTCCGGCCGCATATGCAGCGAATTCCTCACCAAATCTCTTATAGTAATCTCGCCCTTACCTTCGATGCTTGACGGACGCGTCTCTAAATGAACAGTATGTTCTCTAGGAAAATGAAATTCTCGCGTATCTTCTATGGTAATAACCCGCTCCCCCTCGGGTATAAAAGAACCTAAGATATTTAATAGCGTGGTCTTACCAGAACTGGCACCACCGGAGATTAATATATTGAGCCTAGCAACTACGCAGGCCTTTAAGAACGCTGCCGTCAAATCATCCAAAGTCCCCAAATTAATCAGGTCGTTTATATTTAATATCCGCCGAGAAAATTTTCTAATAGTCAAAATAGTGCCGACTGATGAAACCGGTGACCTGACGATATTGACCCGCGAGCCATCTTTAAGCCGGGCATCGACATAAGGCTCAAATTCTGAAACCCGTCTGCCTAAGGGAGAAATGATCTTCTCTATAAAGTACGCCAGGTGTTCTTCGTCTTTAAAAGTTATCTCGGTAAGCTCAAGGAGCCCGTTTTTTTCGACATAGACCTCTCTAGGGCCGTTGACCATAATTTCGGAAATATCAGCATCTTTTAATAATTTATCGATTGGCCCTAAACCCAAAAGATGGGAGATTATTTCACTTAAAACCTCCTCTTGTTCGCGGGGACTAAGAGAAATCCTATCTTCTTTTAAAATAGATTTAAATATTGCTTCAATTCTTCTGCGAAAATGGGATTCATCGAGGTTTGCAAAATCAATTTTTAATTGCTCGGCTTTTTCTTTTAATTTCCGCAAGAGAGCTTCTTTTTGGCTGCTTAGATGTTCTTCCATTTATGATTTCCCTTCACTTAATATCCTTTAAAACTTGGCGTAACTTCTTAAGGGTACTTTTTATGCCTACCAAAATAACTTTACTATCCCGGCGCACCTTTATCTCAATCTTGTTTTGGCTTAAGGTCTTCTGGCCTATAATTATACTTATAGGCATACCTATTAAGTCCGCGTCCTTAAACTTTACCCCGGCGCGTTCATTGCGGTCATCCAAAAGAGCTTCTATACCGCCTTGCTCCAATTCCTGATAGATATTCAGCGCCATTTTCATAATCTTTTTATCCGTAACATCTAAAGGCAAAATAATGATTTTATAGGGGCTTATCTCATCCGGCCAGATAATTCCTTCGGCGTCATAGTTCTGCTCGACTATGGCTGAGATTAATCTGGATACGCCGATACCATAACAACCCATAATGATAGCCTTAAGTTTTCCCTGGGCATCCAGAAAATTTGCACCTAATGCTAGGCTATATTTTGTGCCTAATTTAAAAATGTGGCCGACTTCAATACAGCTTATCTCCTTTAGCCTTACGCCGCATTTAACACAGTTCTCTTTTTCTGGCTCTTTAATTGTCTCGGCGGATTTACATTCAGGGCAAAATAAAACGATATCCTCTCCGTCTTTGGCCGGGGCCATAAATTCATGTGAAACATTTCCGCCCATCACGCCTGGGTCTGCCTCGGTAGTGATAAATTTCAAACCGCATCTTTTAAATATCCGTTTATAAGCCGCATGCATCGCCTGATAATTTTTATCTAAACCGGTTTCGTCTTTATCAAAACTGTAGGCATCCTTCATTATAAATTCGCATGCCCTGACTAAACCAAAACGCGGACGAATTTCATCGCGGAATTTTGCCTGAATCTGATATAGAACCAAAGGCAATTGCCTGTAAGACGATGTGTGATTTTTAACTAAATCCGTAATTACCTCTTCATGCGTTGGCCCTAAACAAACATTCCTTCCTCTTCGGTCGACAAACCTAATCATTACCTCGCCCATATCTTTATCGCGGCCTGACTTCTGCCATAATTCCAAAGGCTGTAATGCCGGGAGTAAAACTTCCGCAGCCTGGCAAGAATCCATTTCCTGGCGGATTATTTTCTGGATATTATTTAATACCCTTAATCCCAAAGGCAGGTATGAATATACGCCTGCCATAAGCATCCGCACAAAGCCGGCACGCAACATCAATTGATGGCTAACTGACTCTGCCTCTCGGGGCGCTTCCTTTAGGGTCGGTATAAAAGTTTTTGTCCACAACATCGTCTAATCTTTATCAAACATCTCTTTGGGTAAATCTATTCCGGATTTTTTAAATCTTTCATAAAATATCGGTATAATTCCGGCAGCCTTCCATCTACCTTTAACCTTGCCCTCTGAGTTGATACCCTCCAGCTCATATACAAAGATATCATCCAAAATAATCTGGCCGTCTTTTAATCCGCTTACCTGGGTAATGTGGGTAATTCTTCTTGAACCGTCTAATAACTGTTCTTGCTGAACAATAAGATTAAGCGTATGAGCAATTTGGCGATGAATTATCTCCAAGTTGATCGGCATCCCGGAAGTCAAAATCATGGTTTCCAGTCGAGATATAACATCTAAAGGGGAATTGGCATGGATTACCACTAAAGAACCGGTATGTCCTGAACAAATTGCCTGCAGCATATCTAATGCCTCCGCACCTCTTATTTCACCCAGGATAATTCTATCCGGCCGCATACGTAAAGAATTTTTAAAAAGATTTCTTATGCTTACCTCTCCCTTACCTTCGATATTCGGTTGTCTTGCTTCAAGCCTGACCACATGGTCCTGTCCGAGGTTTAATTCTGCGGTATCTTCAATAGTAACAATTCTCTCCTCATTAGATATATAAGAAGAGAGTACATTTAAGGTGGTAGTCTTTCCGGCGCCAGTTGCCCCAGAAAATATAATATTAACTTTAGCCTTTATGGCAGCAACTAAAAAATTACTCATCCGTTTATCCAAAGTGCCCAGCCGGACCAAATCCTCGATAGTCTTTATTTCTTTTAAAAATTTCCTTATGGTTATAATGGGCCCATTCAAGGCAAGCGGTGGTATAATAATATTTACCCGTGAACCATCTTTTAGAGAAACCTCTGTATAAGGATAAGATTCATCCACCCGGCGCCGCGTCGGCGCAAGTATCTTATATATTAGATACATAAGTTGCTGCTCATCATCAAAGGTAATATTTGTAACTTCAGTCTTATCATGTCTCTCCACATAGATTTTTTTGGGGCCGTTAATCATAATTTCGGTTACATAAGGGTCTTTGATGAGGCCCTCTATCGGGCCAAGGCCCGCGATTTCATCAACCATATCACTAATTATTTTTCCTTTGTCCTGTTCTGATAAGCTCGTATGTTCGCGATGGATGATATCATCTACTACGCGTATAATTACTTCCTTTAATTCTTCCATATCAATTGTATCTTTAGATAATAAACCACTATATTCAGAAACAATCTTCTTTCTTATCTTATCTTTCAACAGCTTAGACATTTGTTCCCCTTAGCTCTTTTAATAGGGTGGCTATACAATCAGAAAAAGACACTTTTTTTATTACCTGGCCATTTCTAAATAACAATCCTTCTTTTCTACCAAAAGCCACCCCTATATCTGCTTCTCTTGCTTCGCCTGGGCCGTTGACTACGCAACCCATTATCGCAACCTTAAAAGGTTTGCCCGTTTGCCCGTTTGCCCGTTTGCCCGTTAAACGGGATAACGGGATAACGGGATAACGGGATAACAAATTTTCCATTTTTTTAACTATACTTACTAAATCCACTTCGCAGCGGCCACAGGTGGGACAACTGATGATTTCTGGGCCAAAATGACGCAATCCTGTAGACTCTAAAATAGATTTGGCTACCCTAACTTCTTCTTTAGGCTTACCAGTAAGCGAAACTCTTATCGTATCGCCGATTCCTTCCAATAGTAAAGCGCCTATCGCAATGCTCGATTTTATTGCGCCCCGCTGAGGTAACCCTGTTGCCGTAACACCTAAGTGAAAAGGATATTCACAAAGTTTAGCCATCTTCCGGTATGCCTCTACAGTATCCAGAATATTAGAAGCCTTTAAAGAAACAACAATATCATAAAATTTAAACCCCTCCAGAATCTTTATGTAATCTAATACGTTTTCTACCATAACATCTACTATCGCCTTACGCCTTGCCTGCCTTCGCGCCTTGCGCCTTACCGAACCTGAATTCACTCCCACCCTTATAGGAATGCGATTAAGTTTTGCTGCCCCGGCTATTTCCCGGATTTGCTCTTTTTTATAAATATTACCCGGATTGAGTCTGATTTTATCTATGCCGCTATCAATGGCTTCTAAAGCGAGGCGCCAGTTAAAGTGTATATCTGCTACTAACGGGATATTTACCCTTGGCTTAATCTTTTTTATTGCCCTGGCGTCATCAGTATCTTTTACGGCTAAGCGTACGAGCTGGCAATCTGCTTTCTGGAGCTCTTTTATTTGACGGACAGTTTTTTCTATATCAGAGGTTTTTACTTTAGTCATTGACTGTATGGCAATAGGGTTATTACCACCGATATAGACATTGCCAATCTTTATGGTTTTAGTCTTACGTCTTATTATGCGCATTGGTATCATTAAGTCAAACTCTAAACACTAAACTCTAAATCCTAAATAAACTCAAAATTCAAAACTCAAAATCCAAAGTTGGCAGGTTTTGGGTTTGGGATTTTGGATTTGTTTAGAGTTTAGGGTTTCGGATTTAGGGTTTAAAGATGTATTTATTTTGTCTATCATTTAAATATTTTAGAAATCTTGTCTCCAAAAAATCTTAATATATCATTATAAGTTACCAATATTGCCAAGGACACAATTACAGTAAAGCCTATCTGGGTAATAATACGTTCGGTCTTAATGCCCAAAGTTCTCTTTCTGATTTTTTCTATACCTAAAAATAAAATATGGCCACCGTCTAATATCGGTAATGGTAAAAGATTAAATATGGCTAAACTAACACTCAATACCGCTATCAAATGTAAAACGGCAATTATCCCCAAGCTGGCGGCCTGAGAAGTAATATAAAATATACCCAAAGGCCCAGTCACTGACTCGCTCATAGAGAGTTGACCGGTAATCATTCTCCATATGGCCTTATAGGTCAACGTCGTCAGGCCCCAGGTTTTATTTAGTCCTAAAAGAAAAGAGGCAAAGAAGCCGTGTCTTAGTTTTACAATTTCATCAGAGGCGTTGATGCCCAGTAAACCCACGCTGCGCTTCTGACCTAATAAATCATCAACTTTTTTTTCTCTGATATTGACAGTTATCTTAAGCTCTTGATTATTGCGTAAAATAGAAAGATTAACCGTAGTTGCTTCTTTCTTAGCCTGGATAATCTTCTGCAGATCTTCCCAGTAATCTATCCTTTTGTCATCCACAGCAATAATCTTATCTCCAACTTGTATCCCCGCCTCCTTTGCACCCAAACCATCAATTAAACCGCCTACTTTAGTAGTAAGCGTGGGATACCCCACAAAAAAGATGAACCAGAAAAACAATAATCCCAATATATAGTTCAGTAAAGGCCCGAAAAAGATTATCCAAAAACGCTTATGAGGCGGCTGGGCAAAATATTCGTAACTATTACCCTTGTATTCTTCTAAATTATCACCGGCAAGTTTCACATATCCGCCTAGGGGGATTACCGCTATGCTATATTCTGTATCATTTTTTTTCTTGGCCAGTATTTGCGGGCCGAAGCCTAAAGAAAATTTTTCAACTTTAACGCCCATTTTTTTGGCAGCGATAAAATGCCCGAATTCATGAACAATGATCAATATGCCTAAAATAAATAGAAAGATAAGTAAATTCATATGTTTATCCTAATTGGCCGATAGCTTTATAAGCCTCTCTTCTTGCCCAGGCATCTGCTTCTAAAATATCATCTAAATTTGGTTGTCTTATATTCTTGTGCCTGTCGAGAACCTTTGCGACGACTTTGGGTATAGAAACGAAATCTAATTTGCTTTTTAAGAATTCCTCTACGCTTACTTCATTAGCGGCATTTAAAACTGCGGGCATAGTCCCTATAACATTGGCTGCCCGATAAGCTAATTCCAAACAAGGGAATCGCTTAAAATCTGGCTTTTGAAAATTTAACTTCTGTATTTTGTAGAAGTCTACATTGGGAAACCTATTAGATAATCTTTCCGGATAAGAAAGGGCATATTGTATAGGAATACGCATATCCGTAATTGATAACTGCGCCAGAATTACTCCATCTATAAATTCAACCATAGAATGAATTATCGCCTCAGGATGGATAAGGACTTTTATTTTATCTACACCCATATTAAATAAAAACATAGCTTCTAAAACCTCCAGGCCCTTATTCATTAAGGTCGCGGAATCAACCGTGACTTTCCTACCCATCCTCCAACGCGGGTGTTTTAATACCTGTCTTACAGAGATACCCTTAAGGTCTTTTTTAGAAGTTTTCCTAAAGGGCCCTCCCGAGGCGGTCAGATAAATATTTTTTAATTTATTTAGGTCCTGGCCATTAAGGCATTGCCAGATGGCTGACTGCTCACTATCTACGGGTATAATTTTTACTTTTCGTTCTCTTGCTTTACGTATAATAATCGGACCCGCCATTACCAATGCCTCTTTATTCGCTAAGGCTATTTCCTTACCACTATCTATAGCCTTTAATAAAGGTATCAGCGCGGCTGATCCGCTTATAGCCAAGACAATTTGATCTATCCGCCTGTCCCGAATCATTTCCTCTAAGCCATCTTCTCCTATATATACCTTGATCTGGGAATTGAGCCGGGATTTTAAATCTAATCCTGCTCGCGTATCTCTAACGCAAACTAAAGCGGGATGAAATTCCTTTATTTGGGGATATAAAATATCTGTATTAGAATTTGTGCTTAAGCCAACAATACGGAATTCACCCGGTAGATTCCTTACCACATCCAGCGCACTTCGGCCTATCGAACCCGTGGAGCCTAATATAGCAATATTCTTCATAATTACAACTCAAAATGCAAAAGTCAACCCTTCGACTATGCTCAAGGTTAATGGTAAACGAACTCGAACCATCAAAACCACAATTACCGTTAATGTCAAATGACAAAGCACAAATACTCCCGCAAAGCGGGATCCCGCTGGATTTTTTTAATTTTGGTGCGGGACAAATGACAAAACTTATGTTTTGATATTTGTCATTTTAACTTCTGGTTTTGACTTTTTACTTTAATACGATGCTCATATAAAAATAAAACACCGGGCCCGTAAAAAGCAAACTATCAATTAAATCCAAAACCCCGCCTATGCCCGGAGCAAAACTGCCTGAATCTTTTACCTGGCAGTCGCGCTTCATTAAAGATTCAGACAGGTCTCCCAATTGACCCAAAATACCCAAGAGGATACCCGTAAATATAAGGTGTGAATAGGGAAAATTTAGAAATGCCCTGCTGGCTAAGGCACCTAATATACTAAAAATCAATCCTCCAATCGCGCCTTCCACCGATTTCTTGGGACTGATACGGGGTATTAAAGGGGTTTTACCAAAGCGGCTGCCAATTTCACCTAATTTTGTAATCATCAATACGCTGACTAAAAGCCCTAGGCCGTTAGTCAGATATCTTATTTTAATTAAGAAGCTAAAAAACCAGGCAACATAAAGTATACCAAACATGGTTGTAGAAATTCCTACGATAACTCCGGAATTTTCTCGGCGCAAAAACTGCATAACAATTAAAAACAATAAGGTCAAGACAATGAAAAGAAGCTCCCAGCTTCTGGTAAGCTCAAAACGAAACACTATGGAAAGTGGAATTATAGCGCCCATACCAATGCCGAAATATTTATATATACTTATACCCTTTTTCTCCAGCATTGTAAAAAACTCATAAAGTCCAATGATAATAAATAAAGTTACTAATAGGCCGCATAACCAGTCAATAAACACGGTAGCTACAATAACAGAAATGAGTATAGTTGAACTAATTATCCTTTTTATGAGCATCTATACCGCCAAATCTACGAACTCGTTTTTGATAAACCTCTATGGCTTCCTCTAAATCGCGCTTCCTAAAATCAGGCCAATATTTTTGGGGAAAATACAGCTCCGCATAAGAAAGCTGCCAGAGCAAAAAATTGCTGATGCGCATCTCACCACTGGTGCGGATTAGAAGATCCGGGTCAGGCAGGCCGGCAGTATAAAAATACTGATTGAATTTATCCATATCTAACTCTTCTATCTGGGCTTTGTCTGTAATCACTGCGTGGGCGAATTTCTTGGCCGCATCTATTATTTCCTGTCTTGCGCCATAATTTAAAGCCAAAATCGCGGTCAGGCTAGTATTATTTTTGGTTTTCTCTTCCGCCTCGCTTATCTTAACCTGTAGATATTTAGGTAAAGGTTCATCTCTACCGATAACCTTAAACCTGACGTTATCTCTATCTAACTGTTTAATCTGGCGCTCTAAAAAATTATTTAAGGCGCGCATCAGCATATCTACTTCTCTTTTAGGCCTTGACCAATTCTCGGTGGAAAAAGCAAAGAAGGTAATTACCTTAACCTCTAACTCCTGCGCCGCAGTGATGATTTCTTTAATTCTATCAATACCTACACGATGTCCGGCAGTACGGGGAAGGCCTCTTTGTCTTGCCCAGCGGCCATTGCCGTCCATTATTATCGCAACATGCTTAGGAATATTGTCTTTATCAATCATGTAGTTAAATCCCAATATTACCAATAAGTACCAAATCCCAATGAAATCCCAAATCCCAATATCCAATTTAACCATTGGTAATTGTCCCGCCAATGATTTAAGATAAGGCGGGATCCCGCTTTTGCGGGAGAAATTGGACATTCATTGGTATTATTGGTATTTATTGGATATTGGAAATTAAACATTCTGTGCTTTGATAGTTGAATTTATTGGTGGACCCGATAATCTATATTGGGAAATATATTGTCTTTATATTCAATATCCGAAAGCCATTTTTCATCAATAGAGCCTGATTTTATCTGTTCGTATAGATTAGTAAATCTTAAAAGATGTTCCTTAGTGCGCCGCACCGCGTAAGCAGTATGTGTGCCAGCACCCATAATAAAGGCCCAATCTGAACCTTGGGCCAAGAGTAGTTCGCGTAGCGCCTGATTAAGAGCGCGCTGTGATAGGCCAATGGGATTACGGGGTGAAAATGTCCGTGCTAATTCTGTCATGCGTTCTGAGGCCTTGTGGAGATGCCGGTATATCCAATCATTTGGCCCCTGTAACCACATCTCAGAATAGCCCTTCCAGCCCCAACTGGATAGAGAAGGGACTACCACTTGATTGCGCGGATTCTCAAAAAGATACTCAGAAGGGTTAATCGTACGAATCGTCTTCTGGTCAAAATATGCCTTGCGCAGGAGAAAATCCAACCACATCGGGCCCTCATACCACCAATGGCCATAGAGTTCCGCATCGTAAGGAGAAACAATGATGGGTTTCTTCTGCATAAAATCGTAGAGGTATTCAACTTGTTTTTCACGGTTAAACAGAAAATTACCGGCGTGCTGGGCGGCCTTATCCCTGGCTAAATGCGGAATGTAAGGCTGCTTATTTTCGCTTCCAGTAATGCGATAATATTTTATACCTGTATTTATCCTCACCCCATCAGGATGTATGTAGGACCGAATATAATCGTATTCTAAATCAAAGCCGATATCCCGATAGAATTCACGATAACAGTAGTCGCCCGGATAACCCTCAATAGAAGACCAGACCTGTTTTGATGACTCTAAATCTCGGCCAAAACAAGCTACGCCAGTGCCCCGACAGTATACCGGAGCAAATACTCCGTATTTTGGCCTGGGCGTGGCGTGTAAAACACCATGGGCATCGGAAAAGAAATAACGAATCCCTGCTTCTTTTAAAATCTCATCATGACCGGGTTGATACCCACACTCGGGAAGCCATATCCCTTGCGGCCTTCTACCGAATACGCTTTCATAGTGACTTACCGCCACTTTCACCTGGGCCCGCACTGACTCTTTACAAGTATCCATCAGGGGAAAATAGCTGTGGGTTGCGCCACAGGTAACAATTTCTATCTTACCTAAATCCTGAAAGTTCTTAAAGGCGACTACCAGATTGCGGTTAAATCTCTCGAAAGTGTCGCGCGCCCGGCAGAAATTATTTAAATACATTATCGCCAAACCCTGAAACTCTGGCTGCCAGCGCGTCCTTTCCACTTCTTTATGGGCAAGCTCGATGAGTTTATTTATGTGTTTTAAATACCTTTCCTGTAAAAGGGAATCGGTGAGCATGGAGATCAAGGTAGGCGTAATAGACATGGTTACCCGGAAATCCACCTTATCCCTTAACAATCCCTCAAAGACCTCAATTAAAGGAATGTACGTCTCGGTTATGGCTTCATAAAACCAGTCTTCCTCTAAGAAATCCTCATGTTCGGGATGCCTTACATAAGGAAGGTGACTGTGTAAAATTATACAGAGATATCCCTTATTCATCTTGGTTAAATGGTTAAAAAGTTAAATAGTTAAAAGGTTAAATGGTTAAATAGATGATACAATTTAACCATTCACCAATTACCATTTAACTAATCCTTGGTTTCCTTAGTTACTATCGGGATGATGGTTATGGTATCAATGCCGTCTGAAGAAGTCCCCGCAACAGGTATGACCTGTTTCCCATCAGGAAGGGCAAAACGCAAGCTAAATGTCCCATCTGGCCTTAATTTTATCTCTCTACCCTGAACCGTAACTTTGGCATCGGGTTCGGTCGCGCCATAGACAATCAATTCTGTATTTACAATGAGCCAGAATTTTCTCTCTTTTGGTATCTTTTTCACTGGACTGGCCACAGAAGTAATCCCCGGAGAAGCGAGGATCCCGGAAAAAAGGGCCCGCTTAATCCTCTCCTGCCAGACCTTTCCCACCGGCGAG
>Ga0315286_10000500_pt1 | contig 33175 bp, 23 predicted proteins | sample YL17G10_0_MG_FD_205038 | JGI IMG/M metagenome (GOLD analysis project Ga0315286, IMG submission 205038) | Sediment microbial communities from Yellowstone Lake, YNP, Wyoming, USA - YL17G10_0 | ecosystem: Environmental > Aquatic > Freshwater > Lake > Sediment | place: USA: Wyoming | collected... | reverse complement strand
CTCACCCAGTGGCGGCAGAGGAAAAGCGATTTTCTCGACCGGGAGGAGTACATCGGAGTTGCGCAGGAAGGCGTCCACCAGATGTACAAGCTCTCGCGCGTGGAGGCGAATCTGGCGGATATCGCGAGCGAGCTAGCCGCCCAGCAAAGCCGCCTCGACAAGCTGAGAGGGTTGGTCGGTCTGTCGGTCGGCGAGCTCGAACAGCGGTTCACGGCCGCGACTACGGAGAGTGCCGTCCAGTCGAGGACGTTCGCCGACATCAAGTCGGATCTTCAAAAGCTGAGGACCAAACGGGAAGAACTGATCACGCTGTATACGGAGAAACACCCCGATGTGGTCGCCGTCGACAATCAGTTGGCCGATTTGAGGGGCCAACTCAAGCAAGAGGTGGAGAACGCTTACGAGATGGCGGTGGCTCAGTACGACGAGATCGCGGCGAAGCAAGAATCGCTCCTCAAAGAGAAACGCCAGACGGAGGCGGAGCTCGCCGTGATCCCCGACAAGGAAAAGGAGCTCGCGCGGATCGAAAGCAATATCAGGGCGTACGAGGAGAAATACCAGCTTCTTCTCCAGCGGCAGCACGAGGCCCAGATCGCCATCGCGACGAGCGAGGATTTCGAAATTGTCGTGCTCAATCCGCCGGGCAAGGCGACCGCGAGGAGAACGAGCGACTACGTCCGGCTCGCCGTGGGACCCGTGGTGAGTCTGATCGTGGGGTTGGGGCTCGCGTTCTTTTTCGAGAGCATGGATCACTCGCTCAAGAATCCCGCGGAGGTCGAACAGTACCTCCGCACCGCGGTTATTGCGACCGTGTCCGAGACGCGGAAGAAGAAATAGGATGTACGAGGCCTTCTACAATCTCAAGGAGGCGCCCTTCGGATCGACGCCGGACCCGCGGTTTCTCTACCGGAGCCAGGGGCACCGGGAGGCGCTAGCGTATATCGCCTACGGTCTGTTTGGCAAAAAGGGGTTCCTCGCGGTCACTGGAGAAGTGGGTATCGGAAAAACGACGGTCGTGAGGGCGTTCGTCCACACGTTTCATCCGTGTCTGGAAGTCGCGTTCGTGCTGAACACCAAAGTGAATTTCGAAGAGATGCTCTTCCTCATTCTCCATGACTTCGCGATCGACGTCGAGGATACGTCGAAAGTGCGGATGCTGAATCGGCTCAATTCGTTCTTGATCGATCGATTCGCGCGGCATCAGAATCCGGTGGTGATCATCGATGAGGCGCAGAATCTCGCCCCGGAGGTGCTCGAGGAGCTTAGGCTTCTCTCGAACCTCGAGACCGACCAGCAGAAACTCGTTCAGATCGTCCTCGTGGGCCAGCCCGAGCTTGCCGAGATTCTGACGAGCAGGAGCCTGCGCCAGCTCAGACAGCGGATTCCCGGCGTGCTCCACATGAAAAACCTACAGCGCAGCGAGGTGGAGGAATACATTCGGTTCAGGTTGCTCACGGCGGGGATGACAAACGGACGCCTGGTCTTCACACCAGAGGCGGAGGAGGCGATTTACGAGTATTCGGACGGGATACCGAGGCTCATCAATGTGCTTTGTGACAGAGTTCTGATCCGCGGGTACCTGCAGAAAACGATGACGATCAGCCGTGAAATGGTCGAAGGCGGCGTGCTCGAGCTCGAAGGGGGCGCGTCCGGCCGCTGGAAGGAAGCGGGTGGTGCGGCGTGAGCCGGATATTCGACTCGATGCGTAAAGCGGAAGACGAGCGGCGGAGAAGAGCCTCGGAGCGTATCGCCGCTACGGAAGTGGAAGCGCCCGCGGGGAGCGCGGTGGAGGGGCGGCCGCCCGTGGTCAGAGCGGTGGCTGTACCCGGCGGGTTTCTCCGCGAGCTCGGGATGCTGCGGAACGCCGTCGAAGTGGCTCTGGCGGGCAAGAAGAAAAAGACGATACTCTTTACCAGCGCCATGCACGGAGAGGGGACGACGAGCATCGCGGCGAGCTACGCGAGGATTCTCGCACTCGAAGGACGCGAGCGGGTTCTGGTCTGCGAAATGAACGCACGAAGACCTTCGTTCTCGAATGTTTTCTCAACGAACGGCGACGCGGGGATTACCGAGTATTTTCTATCGAGGGTCACCCTCAGCTCTCTGGTCCAAAGGTCACAGCCGGATGATCTCGACATCTTGCACGTGGGGCGGCAGGACGCGACCGTGATCCAACTCCACCTGAACGCGGGTTTCCCGCGCTTGCTCGAGGAGGCGCTGAAGACGTACGACACGGTGGTCGTTGACGCCCCTCCGGTGATCAGTTCTCCCGAGACTCCGCCGATGGCGGGTTTCGTGGACGGTGTCGTCGTGGTAGTTCAAGCGGGGAAGACCAAGCGGGAGGTGGTGGTGCGGGCGCTCAATTCGATCGCGAACTTCAAAGGGCGCGTTCTGGGAGTCGTTCTGAACCGCAAGAAGTACTACATACCCGATTTTATTTATAAGCGGATCTAGCGACCTGCCGAGGGAGATCCTCGTCTTGTCTCTCGGATGGGGCGGCTTTGCCGAAGCGCGCGCCGGCGGGGGAAGGGATGGGGCACCTGACGGCAGGACCCGCATAGCCGGATTCTTCTTCGATGACGGATGATCCCCGAGACATTCTCCTCTCCTACGCCGGGCGGGCTTCGACGGTGGTTCTCGAATGCCTCGGCGAAAAAAACGTCGAGTCCATCTTCGTGTCCGGTGGAGTGGCGCGGAACGACGTCGCCGCCTTCCGGAGCCCTTTCGGGATCGAAATCTACTCCGATCTGGACCTCTTCATCATCGCGCGCCCGACCGCGGACCTCGAAAGCTCCCGCAGGGTCGTGAGACACGCGGTTTCCGCCATTCCGCGGCGCGGCGAGAACTTTGTTATCTTCCCCGAGCCGGACATCGGAGTTTTCTCCGAGGCGGACTTCCTCGGTCAGAAAACCAGACCGGGAACGGCGGAGATCGCCGGTGCGAACGTCTTGCTCTACGGAGCCGCCGCGGACCCGACAAAGGCCGGGAAGTTTGCCGCAACGGAGATCGATTCCTCCGAGGCGTTGTACCTCCTCGAAAACAGGCTTGGCGAAATCGCCGAAATCGCGGGCCGGCTCGAACGAGGCGAGACCGACGGGTTCCGCCGTTACGTCCGTTACGTTTTGCTCAAAAGCTGTCTCGACGCGGGAACGGCGATTCTGATCGTGCTCGGTCTCTTCCACCCGGCGCGCGGCGAACGGATGAGAAGACTCCGGGACGCCCGGTCGCGCGAAGACTGCCGCCGCCTTCTCCCGGAAGCCGCCTTCAATCGTCTGGAAAGGTCCCATGACGAATTGACGAACCTCCAGGTAACCCTCGAGACGGATCCCGGGCCGGATCCAGCGTCGATTCGCGACGTTGGGGCCTTCTTGCTCGATACGTGGAAGAGAATCGGAGAGCTCATAACTAATTACAAGACGAATGACTGGAACGGTCTCTTCGAGTGGCGCTGCAGGTCCGGCCGGTGGATCGGCAATGCGCGGGAGCTTTCCATTCTCGCCCGCCGGAGATCCATCCCGCGGATGGGACTCCTCGTTCGCGCGAGACGTCTCGCGCGGCTCTCCCCGGTCGATACGTTGAGGCTCTCGGGCACGGCGGGGATGCTCGAGACGATCGAACGCGGCGACGGCCTTTCGCCGGCGACTCGCCGCGGGTCGACGAGCGGCGGGTATGCCGACGTCCTCGACGAGCTCACGCGTGTTTTTGGATACACGGCCGGCGGCCTTTTCGCTCGCGCGCGGCGAATGTTCGAGGAGACGGTATGACGGTACGCGGCAACGCATCGGATCTCACGATCATATTCTTGATCGATGCCTTGGGGTGGGACATCGCCCGCAAGCACGACTTTTGCGGCGCTCTCCTGCCCTGTTCGGGGCCGCTCGATACGGTGCTGGGCTATAGCTCGGCGGCAATCCCATCGCTTCTGAGCGGGACGCCGCCGGCCGTTCACGGCGCGTGGGCGATGTACAAGTACCGGCCGGAGTCCTCGCCCTTCAAATTTCTCCGTTTTATTCCGAGCCTCCCGCACCCGCTCGAGTGGCGGTTGCGCGCGCTCACCCGTTGGATCACCGAGAAGCGGAAAGTGATCAGGGGCTACTACGAACTCTACGACATCCCCTTGAACGTTTTGGGTTACTTCGACGTCGCTCACCACGGGGATCCGTACGCGCCGGGTGGACTGAAGGAGGAGTCGTTTTTCGACCGCCTCGTTCGGGACGGCGTGCCGTACAGATCGTGGACATACCGGACACCGGAAGCGGAGAACCTCGAGGCGCTCCGTGACGCGATCGATTCTCCGTCGCGCGTGCTCTTTCTCTACACCGCCGAACTCGACGCCTTGATGCACCGTGTAGGAACTTCTCACGGAGACGTTGCGCGGAAGCTCGGGGACTACGAGCGATGGGTGGGTCTGCTTCTCGAAAGGGCCGCGGGGGCGGGACGGAACGCGACGTTGTTTCTCTTCAGCGATCACGGAATGACGGACGTCGACACCGTGGTGGATCTACGGGCGGAGGTGAGGAAATGGGGATACCGAATGGGGCGCGATTTCTTGGCGTTCTACGATTCCACCATGGCGCGTTTCTGGTGCAATCCCGCGGTGCGACGCGATCTCGCGAAGAAGCTGGAAGACACCGGCTGGGGCAAGGTGCTCTCGAATGAGGAGCTCGATGCGCTGGGATGCCGGTTCGCGGACGATTCGTACGGGGAGCTGATTTTCCTCGTCCGCCCGGGTCACCTCATCGTCCCGAGCTACATGGGGCGCGAGAGAGTCGCGGCCATGCACGGCTACCATCCCGCGGATCCCTCGTCCCGGGGGTCTTTTTTTAGCAACGACTCGAAGGGCGCTCTCCCCGGATCGATCCTCGATCTCAAGGCTCTCCTGCTTGCCCACCTTGGGGGGGGCCGCTGATGGGAGAGGCCACCCGGCGGGTCGGACAAGCAATGTATTGGAGCGTGCTCGCCCGTGTCGGCCGGTTCGTTCTGGGGCTGGCGAGCAGCATCGTGATCGTCAGGGGTCTCGGTAAAGACGACTACGGTGTGCTGAGTTTGTTGCGGGTGGTGCTTATCTTCGTCGCGATAGTCTCGGCGGCGGGGATGGGTCAGAGCCTTCTCAAGTTCCTCCCGCTGCTCAAGGTGCAGGGGGACCGCGAGGGAGCCAGACGCCTCGTCATTTGGGTGATCCTCGTCCAAACCGCGGCCTGGGCGGCGCTTCTCCTTCTGAGTTATTTCTTCGGCGGGTGGTTCGAGTCCCTCTTCTCGTTTGAGGGAGTGGGCAAGATCCTCTGGATCGCCGTGGCTCTTGAGCTTTTCGAAGTGGCGTTCAAGCTGGTGAACCAGGTGCTCACCGCGTACTACGACGTCAAGCTCTTGAGCCTCGCCAACGTCGTGGGACACGCCGTGATGGTCGCGTTTCTCGTTGGGTTCTTCGCGTCCGGCCAGGGGCTCATCGGAGTATTCGCCGCGACGGCCATCGGGAACCTCGCCGGCACTTTGATGGTGGCCGGCCGCTTCGCGCGCCACCTCAAGACGGATGGGACGAAAACGAACACCGCCACCGTGGGGTGGCCCCGGTTATTCAAGTTCTCCTTCCCGTTCGCGCTCATCGGGATCCTCAATATCATCGTCTGGCGGCAGTCGGAGACGATCTTGCTTGCCCATTTCCGGAGCGCGGCCGAGACGGGGTTTTTCGATCTCGCCTACAGGCTTCCGCAGACGGTTCTCGAGTTCATCCCCTTGACCGTGTGGCCGATCATCATGGCCGGCCTCTCGGAGATTTACGCAAAGGACCAGTCCAAGCTCAACACGGCGATCGACCGGTACTACCGGATGCTTTTTCTGCTCTCCGCTCCGATATGCGTGATCGGCGCCGTGCTGGGAGGACGGATGATCCCGATTCTCTACGGAGAATCCATGGCTCCCGCGGGGCTGCCTACACAGCTCTTCTTTGTCATCTTCCCGATATCGTTTCTCGGAACCCCGCTGAGCATGGCGCTTTATGTGATAGAGAAGAGCTACGCCAATCTGGTAGTATACCTCGCGCTCGCGGTGGTGAATGTCGGTCTGGACCTGCTCCTGATCCCGCGCTTCGGGATCATAGGCGCGGTCATTCCCGTCGGTCTGGTGATAGCCGCTTCGCCGGTGATCTACAAGTACTTGCTGCGGAGGTACGTTGCGGGCACGCGGGTTCCGTACGCGTTCATAGGCAAGTGCTTTCTCGCGTCGAGCCCCGTCCTCTTGTTGTTGCCCTTCACGGGTCTCATCAGGGATGTGTTCGGGCTGTGCGCGGCGGTAGCGATCGCGTGCGTCCTTGTTCTCGTCGCGGCGAAGAAAATCAAGCTTTTGGGCAAAGAGGAGCGGGACATGCTGGGCTCGGTGCCGATCCCGGCGGCGCAGCGGTTGTTGAAGCTTCTGAGCTAGAACGCCGACCGGAGGCAACGGAGGTATGCGATGTACAGAGAAATGAAGGTGAGCGTGGTCATTCCCTGCTACAACGAGGAAGAAGGGGTCCAACACGTCATCCGTTCGCTACCGAAGAGCGTGGATGAAATCGTCGTGGTGGACAACAACAGCACGGACCGGACCGCCGAGGTCGCCGCGTCCCTCGGCGCCAGGGTCGTCCCGGAGAAGCGCAAGGGGTACGGAGCCGCCTATAAAGCGGGGCTCCCGGCCGTCACCGGCGACATCACGGTTACGTTGGATGGGGACGGGAGTTATCCCACGGAACAGATCGAGGAGGTCATCGATTACCTTCTCGACACCGGTCTCGATTTCGTGTCGGCTTCGCGCTTCCCGCTACAGAACCCCGAGGCGATGACGTTTACCAACAAACTGGGGAACAGGGTCCTCACCGTTTCCATGCTTCTTCTCTTCGGCCGGGGGATCAGGGATTCGCAGTCGGGGATGTGGGTGTACCGGACGCGGGTCTATCCTCTGATGACGTTGACGAGCGACGGTATGCCGTTCTCGGAGGAGATCAAGATCGAAGCGATCCGCGACAAGCGGATACGGTTCGGCGAGTACCACGTGAAGTACCATCAGAGAATCGGCGAGGTCAAGCTGGAGAAGTGGCGCGACGGGTTCAGAAACCTGTTTTTCCTCTTGAAGAAGAGGTTCCAATAGGGAAGCGTCTCCGTATACGTCCGTTGCCGGCGCTGGGTCTGGCCGTCCTGGGGCTCGTTTCGTCGGGTCTTCTCGATCTATTCCCGTCGCTCGTCCGTTTTCTCGCCGTTATCGGCGCGCTCGCCTTTCTACCGGGGGAGCTTGTTCTCCGCTTTCTTCGCGTCCGGGAGTCCGCCGCCGTCCGTCTCCCGCTTGGTTTCGTCGCCGGCGTGAGCCTGTGGTGCGGGGTTACCTGGGTCTGCCGGATCGGCGGGGTCCCGTTTACGCCGTACGTGGTCGCGCTCCAGGTCTTGTGTGCTGCTCTCTTCGCGGCCTCGCTCTTCACGGTTCCGGGTCTCCTCCGGCCCGCGGGCGATCGCGAGACGGCGGGCGATCGCGAGACGGCGGGTCATCGGGGTGCGGCGGAAGATCGCGGGGACGCCAGCGGTACGGTGAACCGCCGGGGCACGGCCGCCCTTCTTTTGATTGCCCTCTGCGTCTCGATCTTCTTCATCGTTTCGGCTCCCCCTCTTCGCCACGACGGGGATGCGTTTGTCCACATCGGGCTCCTTCGCGGGATCGACACGGAAAACACGCTCGCGCCCGAAGACCCGCTCGCTCCGCCCATCTACGCCGTCGAGGGACCGGGAAAGAGCGACCCGAGGGTGGGGGCGCTTCACCCTCTTCTCGCCGCGATCGCGAAGCTTTCCTGTCTCGATCCGTTGGGGGTGTGGCGGTGGCTCCCCGTGGTGATGGCGCCCGTGGCCTTCCTCGCGTTCGCCGGATTTGCCGCCGTGCTCCTCCCGGGCGCCGGATACGTGGCGTTCGCCCTGGTCCTTTTTCTCATGTTTCAGGGGGGGATCGGACGGGAGTTCTTCGGCGCGATCGCGTACGGCCAGCACCTCTCGCTCGTATTCTTCTGGTTGTTCGTCGTGGTGTCGCTTCGCTATGCGCGAGACGGTCGTACGGGTGGGCTCGTTCTCGCGGCGCTCCTCGTTTTCGGCGGCGCGCTGGTCCACGTCGACGTCTTGATCCACTGGGCGCTTGCGCTCGCCGCTTTTCTCGTTTTGCGAAAGCCGTTCGGATTCACATGGCGGAGAGCGCTCGTTCTTGCGCTCGTCACGAGCGTCTGCGCGGGAGTCGTCGCCGCATGGAGGATCGCGACGACCTACGAGGGAGGCAACGTCCTCCACTCCCACCCGCAGGGGCTCTTGTACTTCTTCGACATCGGCGACCGGTTTTTCATACCGAGCCCCGCGGAAATCGTGAGAAAGAACGGCCTGCTGTTTTTCGCAGCGTTTCTGTTTATTCCATTCCTCCCCTTGCTCAAGAGGCACCGGCGATACGGGCTGATGAACTTTGCGTTGAGCCTTCCCCCGATCGTCACCGCGCTCAATCCGCTTCTGTGCCCGGTGCTCTACGGGAAGGTCCACTATCTCGTCCACCGGTTTCTTCTCAATGTCCCGTCTTTGGTCGTCACCGCGCTCGCCGTCGGCGTTCTCGTTTCGTCCGCGCGCCGCGGCGGCCTCGCTCGCAAGGCGCTTTGCGCGGTGCTGATATTTCTCTGGGCGAGGGTGTTCTTTGTCGCGGCGGGGGGATGGTTCGACGACGCCCGCGCGGCTCGCGCCGGCCAATGCGCCCCGGCGATCTCGGCCGAGATGTCCGAAGCTGCCCGCTTCATCAACGAGAAAACGCCGGCGAAAAGCGTCGTTCTGTCGGACGCGGTGACGGGGTACATGCTGGCCGCTCTCTCCCACGCGAGAGTGGTCGCCGTGCCCGGCCAACACGGGAGCCCGAACGATCGTTACCCGATCGAGCGGCTCCGGGCGGTCCACACGGTAATGTCGCCCTACACGTCCCAGCTCGAAACGGTGGCCGCGATACGGAGGTTCCGCGTCGAATACGTCGTGGTGAACGGCGCGTTCGACGCCCCGTACCACGGATTCCTCGCCGATTGGGACCCGAGCTTCAAGACCGTTCTCGAGGGGAAACTCGGGACGTTGAGAGATGTTTTCAAACGCGTGTACGCGAACGATTTCGTGGTCATCTACCGGGTGGAAGGGACCTCGTTCGACCGGACGACGTGGGAGCCCGTTGCTCCGTACCTCGAAGCGCCGGCCGCGGCAATGGAAGCGTGCGGTGACCCGGATGGGAGGGGGATCGTAAGCGTAGCCGAGATGGGTGTCGAGCCGCGGAAAACGCTCCCCGGCGAAACCCTCCGCGTAACAGTCGGCTACAGGAGAGAGCCGCGGGCGAAACCTCTTCTCCCCGTGACGCTCCGGCTTCGATTCGAGGACAAAGCGTACTTCGAAGAGGCGCGGCGCTTTCCGGGAGACAAGTTCGTCCGGCGGTTCCGCGAGAGACAGGAGGGGATTTTCCGGCGGTTCCGCGTCGATCACGAGCCCTTCGGCGGATATCTGGCGGCGCAAGAGTGGCCCGACGACCGTCTTTGTTATGAGGAGATCGAGGTGCGTCTGCCCCGCGCTCTCGGAGAAACCGTCTACGAGATCCAGTGGCAGCTGGTCGAGGAACCTCTGCTCCCCAATTTTGCATTCCGCGATTTTCTCTACAACCAGGACTCGTACGCGGGACGCCCGTGCGCAGAGATCGACGTGCGGCGCCAGCTGGTTCGTTGACGAGAGCGTCGATCGGTGGTGGCCCCGCTGACGGGGCGGAGGTCTTGAGAACGTGAAAGCCTTGCCCATGAAAAACGACGGCTCGCCGATACGGATCTGCTTTATCGTCGACGCGGCGTACGCCGGCGGCGCGGAGAAGTACGTGTCGCTCCTGGCCTCGGGGATCGACAGGGATGCGTTCGAACCGATCGTGTTGGCGAAAACGAACCCGCGGCTCGACGTTTGGTGCGGCCGGCTTGCCGCCTCCGGCGTGAAGATCGTCCGCGCGCCGATGGGACTCCCGTATCGCCCGCGCGACGCGTTCGCGATCTGGGAGGAGCTGCGACGGGCGGCGCCCCACGCGGTCCATATCAATATGCCCGGCCCCTACGATGGACAGATGGGGCTTCTCGCGCCACTCGCGAGGGCGGCGGGCAGCGCCGCGGTCGTCGTGACCGAACATCTGCCCCGCGTGGAACCTCTGTGGAAAAGGGCGTTGGTGAAGCGCGTGTCGTATTCGTTCGTCGATCGCGTGCTCACGGTGAGCCGGTCAAACCTCGCGCACCTGGTCGGACGGCACGGAGTCCCCGAATACAAGACCGCGGCTGTGTACAACGGAATACCCAAGGCCTACGGATCCCGCCGGGACGAGTGGCGCGACGTAGCCCGGGGGTCGTTCGGTCTTGGGAGCTCGGACGCCGGCATCGTCTTCGTCGGGAGTCTGGTCGAGCGGAAGGGCATGGGGATTCTTCTCGACGCTCTCGGTGCTCTTCGCGGCGGCGGTTGGCGTCTCTTGGTCGTCGGTGGCGGGGAGGAGCGCGACGCGTACGAGGCGGTCGCCCGCGAGAAAGGCCTCCGCGACAAGGTGGAATTTCTCGGCGAACTCCCGGAGAGCGAGGTCGAAAAAACGCTTTGCGCATCCGATCTCCTGGTGCTCCCGTCGTTCATCGAGGGTATGCCGTACGTCGTCATCGAGGCGATGGCGTGCTCGCTCCCCGTGGTCGCGAGCGGTATCGACGGGATCCCCGAAGCGACGCCGGATGGGGAAGCGGGGATCCTCGTGCCACCGGGCGACGCGGACGCGCTTCGAACCGGTGTGGCGAGGCTCCTCGGCGACGCGCCGTTGCGTACGCGACTGGGCGCCGCCGGCCGGCGGCGTTTCGAGCGGCTGTTCACGCTCGAGCGGCACCTTGAAGAGATGGAGTCGATGTACGCGGACCTCGTCGGGGTACGGCGACGACAACAAGGGGGAGGCGTTCGTGGCCGATAACGCGCGGCCCAAAGTCCTTTTGATAAAACCGGTCCTGCCGTACCCGCCGAACCAGGGGACGAAGGTGGCGTCTTTCGGTTTGATCAAGGCGCTCAAACCCCGGTTCGACGTGACGGTTCTCGCGCGAATCACGTCGCGTGAAGAAGCGCGGGACGTCCACGAGCTGGAGAAATGGTGCACGCGGGTCGTGACCGTGATGGCGCCCAACCGAAAATCGCTTGTCCACCGGGCCGCCTACAAGGTGTTCTACCAGATCAAGTCGGCGCTCATGCACCGGTCGCTCAAGGGTTTGTACGATTGCCCGGGGGTTTTCCTCCGCGCGGCGAAGACGCTCTCTCGGGATCATTTCGACCTCGTGATCATCGAGTACTGGCAACTCCACCGGATGGCGAGGTATTTCCCGCCCGACCGGTGCGTTCTTCTCACTCACGATGTCGACATGTTCGTGAACTGGCAGGTGACCCTTCTTGAGCGGTACCTGCCAAGGAAGATCGACGCGCTTCGCCGATGGTTGGTGGAAAGACGCGAGGAAGTCGCCGCCTACCGGGGGATCCGGAGGATATGGACCCTCACCGAACGCGACAGGGACGCCGTCCAAAATATCGGGAAAGGGAGAGCAGTCGTGGACGTGCTCCCCATCGGGGTGGACGTCTCCTTCTTTGCGCCGCCGGGGGTGCAACGAAACCGCGGTGAGGTTCTTTTTCTCGGTCATCTCGCCGCGTCGTTCAACCGGGACGCGCTCGTCTTCTTCGCAGGCGAGGTGTATCCGAAGCTCAAGGACGTGGAAGGTCTCTCGATCACCGTCGTCGGCGGTCACCTTCCGAAAGAACTCGAGCCCTTCGGTCTCCAACCCGAAGTGGAGGTCGTGGGTCACGTGAGCGACGTCAGGCCCTATCTCCACCGGGCGTGGTGTCTCGTGATTCCGCTCCGTTTCGGAGGCGGCTTGAGGATCCGGATCCTCGAAGCGATGTCGGCGGGGATCCCCGTCGTCTGCAGTTCAGTGGCGATTGCCGGGATGCCCTTCGAACCTGAGATGGACTTTCTCCTCGCCGACGAACCCGCCGGGATGGCCGAGGCGGTCAAACGAGTCCTCCGGGACGAGGAGCTCGCCCGCTCGCTCGCCGCGTCCGCTCTCCGTAAGGTTGGCGGACTCTACGCCGCCGACGCGCAAGCACGGCGGACGGTCGAACTCGTAAACCGCGTGATTTCAAGCCCCTGAGCGCGCCCGCGCGCCGCGCCCCCGGGCGCCCACCCCAAAAAAACCACTGGTAATAAAGGGAGTGGTGTGTTACAATTACCGCTCGAGTCAGGGGGGAGTTTTCCTCGAGCCTTGGCATCAATTAGGGCAGACAGCTCGTATGGGAAAAGTCCAGATTACATCCATTCCGACTGGCATCCCAACTGGAACCGGACCCACGCCATTCGATCACACCGGGCGATCGGGACTGTTTCGGATTCGTCGTGCATTTGTTCCGCGGCTTCGCGGCCGGACATCGCTGGGTTCCGGGCGCGCGCTGAAATCATCCGTGGTCGTGACGCGACTGGTTCGACGCTCAACCCCACTCCATCGAGGATAGCAGCCGTGAGAAAACCCATCGCAGCGCTTGGATACATCGATGAAAAAGTGATGCCGCCTTACATCTCCGAGTCGTCGCTCGACGTGATCGACCGCCGTCTGGGCGTCCGGTCGAGGATCGACTTGGCGGTGAAACGGGGCATCGACTTTGCCGTGTCTCTTTTCGTCGTCGTTTTCGGACTCCCCTTCCACGCCCTGCTTGGCCTGCTGATCAGGCTGACGTCCGAGGGGCCGGTGATGTACGTGCAAGAGCGCATCGGGGAGGACGGCCGGCCGTTTCGGATGTACAAGTACCGGACGATGACGAACGGAAACAACGACGAGGCTCACCGGAGCTTCGCGAAGGATTTCATCAACGGCAAGACCAACGGGAACAACGGCTCCAACGGTAATGTATTCAAGATCGTGGACGACCCGCGGGTCACCTCGATCGGAAAGTTCCTCCGCAAGACCAGCCTCGACGAGCTTCCACAATTCATCAACGTCGTGAGGGGCGAAATGAGTCTCGTCGGCCCGCGGCCCCCGCTGACGTACGAGCTGGACCACTACCAGGAATGGCACAAGCGGCGGCTCTCGGTTAAACCGGGGCTCACCGGGCTTTGGCAGGTGAGCGGCCGGAGCACCGTGCCGTTCGATGAGATGGTCGCGCTCGACCTCCATTATATCGAGAACTGGTCCCTGCTCCTGGACGTCAAAATCATCCTGAGAACAGTACCCGTGATGCTCTCCGGTTTTGGGGGCTACTAGCCCCGACTTTGCGTCTCGTGGTATAGTTGGGGGGCGTCGGTTAGAGGCTTAGCCCGGAGTGGTAAGGGTATATACGCGAGGAGGCAGTGTGTTAAGAGTCGGTGTCGTCGGCTGCGGATACTGGGGACCCAACCTGATTCGGAACTTCAACCAACTACGGGATTCGGAGGTCATCGCGTGCGCGGATCTCGCCGAGGGCAGGCTCGCCCACATGAAGTCCCTCTACCCGCTGGTCAAAACGACGCGGGACTATGGTGAGCTCGTCGCGTCCCGCGACATCGACGCGATCGTGGTCGCCACGCCCCCGACCACGCACGTCGAGATCACACTGAGAGCGCTCGACGCGGGCAAACATGTTTTTGTCGAGAAGCCTCTCGCCACTTCGGGCGCCGATTGCGAGGCGATGATCGCCAAGGCGAAAGAGAAGGCTCGCGTCCTCATGGTGGGTCATACGTTTCTCTATACGGCCGCGGTGAACAAGATCAGGGATCTGATCAAAGCCGGGGAGCTCGGAGACATTCTCTATGTCAACACGACGCGGGTCAATTTGGGGATATTTCAGGAGGATATCAACGTCGTTTGGGACCTGGCGCCGCACGACGTCTCGATCCTCAATTACATCCTGGACAGCCATCCGCAGGAGGTCGCCGCGCACGGGCACTCGTACATCCGCCAGAATGTCGAGGACATCGCGTATCTCCATTTGAAGTACCCGGGCTCCATCATGGCCCACGTCCACGTGAGCTGGCTCAACCCGAACAAGATCCGCGAGACCACCGTCGTCGGTAGCAAGAAGATGCTTGTTTACGACGACATAAGCTCGCTCGAGAAAATACGGATCTACGATAAAGGCGTCACCGTGCTCCCGCACTACGATACTTTTGGTGAATTCCAGCTCTCCTATCGATTCGGCGACATCTTCATCCCAAAGCTCGACGACAGCGAACCTCTCAAGATCGCCTGCCAGCATTTTGTCGATTGCACCAAGACCGGTGTTGAGCCGAGGAGTTCGGGCCAGCACGGCCTGGAGGTCGTGAGGGTCATCGAGGCGGCCAACAGCTCGCTCGCCCACTCGGGCGCCGTCGTCGCCATCGACAACAACGTCCAGACGTCGGCCCCGCGGGGATCGTCACCTTCCCCCAAGAGGAAATAGATGTCCACCTCGCTAAGACTCGGCGAAGTGATCATCGGTCCAAACGGGCGTTTCGACGATGGGGTGATCCTCGGCTATCTCTCGCCGCGCTCGGGCGTAAGCCAGATCCTCACGATCGGTAGGGACTCCGTGATACGCGCCGGGACGGTGATCTACGCCGGATCGACCATCGGCGATCATGTCGAAACGGGTCATAACGTCGTGATTCGCGAAGAAAACGAGATCGGCGCGAACTTCTCGATCTGGAACAACACCGTCATAGACTACGGGTGTAAGATCGGGATGAACGTCAAGATCCACTGCAACTGCTACATCGCCCAGTTCACCGTCCTCGAGGACGACGTGTTTCTCGCTCCGGGGGTCACGATCGCAAACGACATCCACCCGGGGTGCCCGGACTCCAGACCTTGTATGAAGGGTCCGACGCTCAAACGCGGCGTTCAGGTGGGGGTCAACGTGACGATAGTCCCGTTCATAACGATCGGCGAGCGGTCGCTGGTGGGGAGCGGTTCGGTGGTCACGCGCGACGTGCCGCCGGAGTCCGTCGTGTACGGGAACCCCGCGCGGGTCCGCGGGTCGATCCACGACCTCAAGTGCGTGACCAAGATACGCGACCGCGGGCCTTACGTCTGACGGTTCCACTCCGTGAAGAAAACCCGAATCGCCTTTGTCGCTTCAACGCTCGACGTCGGCGGAGCGGAACACGTCCTCTTCAACCTGATCACCCGTCTGCCCGCAGAGAGGTTCGAGACCGAACTCCTTTTTCTCCGCTCGCCCGGCACCGTGGGGCTTCGTCTTATCCGATTGGGATTCCCCGCGGTGGACTCGGTTGGGCGGGGTCGACAAGACCCGTTCGTTTTGCCCAGACTCGTTTCTCACCTTCGATCCTTCGCTCCCGACATCCTCTTCTCGATCGATCACCACAATGCCATGTTCTGGGGGCGTTTCGCCTCTCTCTTGGCGCGCGTCCCGCGGCGGGTTGTCGCCTCGCACTCGACGGGGCGGATGGAGACCCGGAGGAGTTTTACGCGGCTCGACCGCGCGCTCATGCGGTGGACGGACGCCGTCGTGGCGCTCTCCGGGGCGCACGCGGGGTATCTCCGGGAGGTCGAGCGGATAGACCCGCGAAAAATCGTCGTCATCGAAAACGGGATCGATACCGCCCGGTACGAAGCCGTCGACGCCGCGAAGGTCGAGCGGCTCCGTACCGAGCTGGGGCTTGGGGAGGGCGACCGGGTGGTATCGATGATCGCGGCTCTTCGGCCCGAGAAGGCCCACGAGGCGCTCATCGAGGCGGCGAGGATCATCGCGGAGCGGCGTCCCGATCTCACGCTCAAGTTCCTCGTCGTGGGTAGGGGACCGCGTCGGCAAGCGATCGAGACCCTCACAACCGCGGCCGGGCTGCAAGAGAGCGTTCTCCTCATCGGGGAGAGGGAAGATATCCCGGAGTTGCTATGCATCTCGAACGCGCTCGTGCTTCCGTCGCACGCCGCGGTCGAGACGCTTCCGCTGGTTGTGCTCGAGGCGATGGCCGCCGGGGTTCCCGTCGTTGCGAGCGCGGTCGGATCCATCCCCGAGATCATCGAGAACGGCGTGAACGGGCTCCTCGTCGCGCCCGCCGATCCGGTTGGACTTTCCGAGGCGCTCTGTCATATAGTTGACGAACGCGAAAAGACGCAGGGGATGATCGAACGGGCCCGCGAAACGGTCCGGCAGAAGTTCGCCGTCGAGAAGATGCTCCGCGGGTATGTCGATCTGTTCGACCGATTAACCGGGTAGTAGCACGGATGGGGCGAGTCGAGCGCGGCGATGCGGCGGCCCGTCCGTGGGGCCGCCGTCCGGAATGCACGTTCTTCAAATCAACAAGTTCTTCTACGAGAGGGGGGGGACGGAGAGGTATTTCTTTTCTGTCTCCCGTGCGCTGGAGAAGCGCGGCCACACGGTCATCCATTTCTCCATGCGGCACCCGGAAAATCTCGACTCGCCGTACGCGGACTACTTCGTCTCGCAAAAGGACTACGCGAACCGGGGAGGGGGCCTTGGCGATGTGCCGTCCGGCATGTCCTTTGTCCGGTCGAGGGAGGCGGCGAAGAATCTTGCCCGGCTTATTGACGAGACCCGACCGGACGTCGCGCATCTTCACAACATCTACCACCAGATCACGCCGTCGATCATCCCGGTCCTTCGCGGCGCGCGAGTCCCGGTGGTGATGACACTCCACGATCACAAGCTCATCTGTCCCAACTACTCGCTTTTCGACGGGGAGTCCTACTGCTACCGCTGCCGCGGCGGACGTTTTCACCGGGCGGCGGCGGTCCGTTGTAACGAGGGGTCGTTCAAGCGGAGCCTTCTCCTTTCCGTGGAGGCCTACTGGCAGAAGCTCACACGGGTCTACGACGGCGTTCGATTTTTTCTCGCGCCGAGCCGGTACCTGCGTGAGATGTTTCTCGCGGAGGGGTATTCCACGGACCGGGTCGTGTATCTGCCTCCGTTCGTGGAGACTGGCGAGGATCTCGGGGGAGCCGCCGCGCGAGAACGGGGGGAAATCGCCGCGGCGCGGCTTGCCAAACGGTATATCCTCTACTTTGGAAGACTCGGGGCGGAGAAGGGGCTATTCACTCTTCTTGAGGCCGTCTCGCGTGTCGACGTGCCGCTTGTTGTCTGCGGGGCAGGGCCTCTGCAAGGGGTTCTCACGGAGCGTGTGGCTCGAATCGGCGGTGGACGGGTGCACTTCACGGGCCATCTCGATAAGAAAGAACTCGACGGTGTCGTCCGTGCTGCGGCGGCGGTGGTGCTTCCGTCGATCTGCGCGGAAAACGCGCCGTACACGGTCCTCGAAGCGATGGCGGCGGGCGTCCCCACCATCGTGTCGAACACGGGTGGGCTCCCGGAACTCGTCCTTGCGGGGGGCGGTCTGGTGTTTGCGGCGGGGAATGCATCGGAGCTTGAAACGAGAATCCGCGAGTTGTGGGAAAACCCCGCGCTCGGCGAGGAAATCGGTCTTCGGGGAAAACGATTCGTCGAGGAGGGACTCACCGAGAAGCGCCACGTCGAGGAGCTCGAAACGGTGTATCAGAGGGCGGTGGACGCGCGCTGACATGGGCGGACGAAACCGTATGCGCAAGAAGCTCAGAATCGCGATGGTCGGACAGAAGAGCATTCCCGCTCGTTTTGGCGGGATCGAGACACACGTCGACCAGCTCTCGACACGGCTTGCCGCGATGGGGCACGACGTCTCGGTCTTTTGCCGGAACCGTTTCAGGCCAGCACCGGGGGAAATCGCCGCGACCAGCGGTTTTGAGCTAGGTCCCGAGGGGCTCACATACAAGAAGGTCAAGCTCCTTTACCGGCCGAGCATCAATACCAAACACCTCGACGCCGCGACGCACGCGTTTGTCTGCGCCGCCGAGTCCGCCCTGCGCTGGCAGTTCGACATCGTCCACTTTCACGGTATCGGTCCGTCGGCGTTCGTCCCGATCGCGCGGATGGGGGGGCGTACCGTGGTCACTACCGTCCACGCTCTCGACTGGCGGCAGGTCAAATGGGGGAAATGGGCGAAACGGGCTATCCTCAAGGGGGAGGACACCGGAGTGCGGTCGAGCGACGGCGTGATCGCCGTCTCACGGGTCATCACCGATTACGTGGAGAAGCGCTACGGGGTCCGTCCGCTGCACATACCGAACGGGGCGAGCATTGTTCCACCGAGGCCTGCCGACAAGATCCGGGAGTGGGGGCTCCAGGGAAACGATTACATTCTCACCGTGGGAAGGATCATCCCCGACAAGGGGCTCCATCACTTGATCGAGGCTTTTGCGGGTATTCCGGGACCGATGCGTCTTGTCATCGTGGGGAGCGAGTCGCCGCGGACCGCGTACTCGGACCGCCTCGAAAAAATGGCGGAAGCTCGTGTAATCTTCACGGGCGATCTCTACGGCGAGGCGCTCGAGGAGATGTACTCGAACTGCCGGCTCTACGTGCTCGCGTCCGAAATCGAGGGTCTTCCGATCACGGTTTGCGAGGCCATGGCCTTCGGCCGGTGCGTTCTCCTGAGCGATATCCCCGAAAACGCCGAGGTAGGTGGGGATGCGGCGGCTTACTTCGCGGTGGGTAACGCGCTGAGTCTCCGCGAATCTCTTGCCTCTCTTCTCGGCAGAGACGCTGAGATCGCCGCGCGTGGGGAGATGGGGCGACGGCGCGTCGAGTCGCAATTCAACTGGGACCGTCTTGTCGAGTCGCTCGAAGAGTTTTATCTCGAGACGCTGGAGAGAAGGCGGGGACGCTTGCGGTGAGATTTGTGCTTTTCCTTCCGCCCGGGGTTTGGTAGCTTGGGTCTCCATGATTGCGGATCCGCGCGGTGCGGCGCGCCCGTTGATAAGGAGCGAATATGAAGGTTCGGACCATTGTGGATTTGTGCGTCTGTTTCATGGCGTTGATCGCGTTCTCTCTCATGAGTACCGGATGTACGGCATTGCAGAAAACGCCGCCGGCTGCGAAGAAAACCACCGAGCCGTACCGCGTGGAAAAGGAAGGGAAGATCCCGCCGCTCGCCCCGACCGATGTCCGTAAGGCGGTTGACGAGGAGGAGAAGTACGAGGACTTGCCGGTAACGGAGGAGGGCGTCGTCGTGGAGGAGTTCACCCCCGTCGCGGATACCCCGCAGTCGCCGCCTCAGGTTTCCCAATCCGTGGTGGCGACCGCCGAAGCGCCCCGGGAGACGATGATGGGGTACCGGATCCAAGTATTCGCCTCGGCGAACGAGGCGGCCGCCCGAAGCGTCAAGGAAGCGGTGGAAGTGTCCGTGGGTGTGCCCGCCTACATCGAACTCATGGACGGGGTCTACAAAGTCCGCGCGGGGGACTGCCCATCGCGGTCCGAGGCGGAAGCGCTTCTCGAGAAATGCCGGGGGGCGGGGTACGGTGACGCTTGGATCGCGACGACGCAGATCCTCATGCCGTTGAAGAAGACACCGTAACGGGGGTGCTTCTTTGGCGGGCTCGCGACGGTGTTGAGTGGGGATCTCTGGATGGAGCCCGGCGATCAAAATGCCGTTGACTTGGGACGGTAACCCCTTATACTGGTTCGTAGAGGAGCGGGAGTAGCTCAGTGGTAGAGCGCCACCTTGCCAAGGTGGATGTCGCGGGTTCAAATCCCGTTTCCCGCTCCATTATCTTTGATACTCGGGAAATGCTGCGTTAGACTTCTACGCTCCTCGCCACTCTCCGGCTCGCGGCGACGACCCTTCGGGCATTGGCTGCGTCTAAGGAAACGAGCCGGTCGCCAGTCAACAAGTCAGAGAAATATCCACTGGTGCCGCCAAAAAGCACGCTTTATATTGGTCCAATATCAGATCAGGACTTGACGACGGTCAATAAGCATGCTATTCTCCTACCGATAGCCGCTTCCGCCTGACAGGAAACCTCCACTTCCAAGAGCATTGCCCTCTGTTCGGCGGGTGCGGATGGTGCAGCGAATCAATCCACGATCTCCCTCATGGGCTTCACTGACCCAGCCGAGGGCCCTCACCCGTCGAACCAGCACGGCTAGCCTGTGGCGTAAGCGTTGGCGGGCAGGTTGCCCCGGGGAGACTAACCCACAATAGGAGTGATAGGGACATGAGAAACAAGCGCTCCGCTGTCTCTCGCGTGCTCGTTTGCACATTTCTGTGGCTGGTTGCCGCGGCGGTCGCCGGGCAGTCGCAGCCACTTCTCGACCCAACGACGCAGGCCAAGTTCGTCAATCCGGTTCCCGTCCCCGCCGCTGTTGACCTTACGAAGGGTGGGAAGTTCGACGTGTTCATAAGGGAAACCAACCAGTGGCTCGGCCTCCGGGCGCCGAACAACACACCGCTCTTGACGAGGGTTTGGGGGCTTCAGCTTCCGGCGAGCAAGTATATCGGGGGAAGTACCAAGGCTCCAAAGGTCCCCACGTATCCGGGTCCGACTTTTGTCGCGATGAGCAACGTTCCCGTCGACATCACGTGGAAGAACGAGCTCCCGGCGTACAACAACGCGTTCCCGGGTCCCGGGGGGCACCTTCTCCCCGTCGACCCGAACATTCACATGGACAACACAAACGGGGGAATTCCGACCGTGATTCACGTTCACGGCGGACACACGGAATCGGCGAGCGACGGTCTTCCCCATCAGTGGTTCACCCAGTTTTTCGCACAAGTGGGTCCCGACTTCGTCAAGAAGAGGTTCCACTATGACAATTCTCAGGAAGGCGCTGCCCTGCTCTATCACGATCATGCGATCGGTATCACACGCCTGAACGTGTACGCGGGCATTCTGGGTTTCTATTTGCTCCGTGACAACAACACAAACCAGCTGATCGCGAACGGCGTTCTTCCCGCCGGCGCCTACGAGGCGGGTTTAGCCGTTCAAGACAAGATGTTCACGGCGCAAGGCCAGCTCTTCTGGCCGTCGACGAATCCGGACATCGAGGAAGGCTACCTGCCTCTGCCTCCGGGACCGAGCATGCTTCCCGAAATGTTCGGGGATTTCATTGTCGTCAACGGGATGACGTGGCCGGTCCTCAACGTGGAGCCCAGAAAGTACCGTTTCTATGTGACGAACGTGTCCGACTCGCGGTTCTTCGTGTTCGAATTCCGTGACGCCGAGAACGGCGGAACGGCTCAGACCTTTCTCCAGGTCGGCACGGACGACGCGCTGCTTCCGACTCCGGTCGCTCTCACCAGTCTCGTTCTCGGCCCCGGCGAGCGCGCCGATATCGTCGTGAACTTCGCGGGGCAAAGCGCACTCTATCTGAGGAACTTCGGCCCGGACGAACCGTTCAAGGGACTGAACCCCGACGGGTCGAATAGCGACGGAGAGGGCGGGGTATTGCCGTCGGCCGATCCGGCGACGACGGGGAAGATCATGAAGTTCCAGGTGAATCTGCCACTCAACCCCAGCGTCCCGATCGCGACCGTCGCGTTGGGGACCAACCTTCGGCCCGCGATCACCGCGTTGGCGCCGACCGGAGGCACACGGGGCCTTGGCCTCTTCGAGGGTCTCGATGAGTTTGGGCGTCTTCAACCGCTGCTCGGAACGATCGAGGACGGGTCGATGGTTCTGACCGATCCGATTACCGAGAACCCCATGCTCAACGACGTCGAGATGTGGGAAATCTACAACGCAACGGCGGACGCTCACCCGATTCACCTTCATCTGGTGTCGTTCCAGATCGTGAATCGCGAGTCCTTCACCGGCACGCTCGACGAGAAACCGCAGATCCAGCACAACGGCGAGACAGGGCTTGGATACAAGCTGACCGACGTCGTCCTCGGCGGAGATGCGAGACTTCCGGAGCCCAATGAACGCGGATGGAAGGACACCGCGGTCATGCTTCCCGGCGAGGTCACGCGGGTAGTCGCAAGGTTCGATCGTCCGGGCAAGTACGTTTGGCACTGCCACATTCTCTCGCACGAAGAGCACGATATGATGCGTGAGTTCTTCGTCGGTCCGATGCCCGCGTTCGCGGGTCCGGTTCCTGCGGGTCCGAGCGAGCCGGGTGTGGCGACCACGGGCGTTGCCCTCAGCCAGAACGTGCCGAACCCCTTCAATCCGACCACCTCGATCGGATTCGAGCTCCAGCAACCCGGCATGGTTGACCTGCGCGTGTACAACGTGGCGGGTCAGGAGGTCCGGTCGCTCGTGACGAAGTCCTTCCCCGCCGGTTCACACTCGGTGGAATGGGATGGAAAAGACGCACTCGGGAATCAGGTTCCGAGTGGTGTCTATTTCTACCAGCTTCGGTCTGGCAGCTTCGTCGAGAAGAAGAAGATGGTCATGCTGAAGTAGTATGGAACCGGCTGGTGCCAAGTTCCTTTCAGTATGTCGAGAGGGGAACTGTAAGCGGCGATCAGCTATCGGAGTTCTCCTCTCGACAAGTGTTCATGTGGCGCCTCAGTTCGTTTGGAACTGAGGCGCCACTTTTGGTATTGTCCGGAGCAACCCTGATTGAATGGGATCCCGGAGAACCGGGTAGTTGCGCCCCTCTGGGACATAGCTGCGCACGTGGAATCATTCGGTTGCAGGTTGATGGTGTTGGGATTAAGCCCCATCCGGTTGGGCCGGGCCCGCGGGGACGCCGTTTCCTTCGGCGAGGGATCGGCCGGTCGGGGGCTCCGTGATGGCGTGATAGGCGTAAGACTCTCTGTAGCACGCTATCGGGAATTACCCGGAAAAACCAGGGTTGATTTCCACGAGCAGACGGGCTAGAATGGTGTCGGAATTAGTCACTATAATATGGTCACAATATGGTCACAGAACAAAATTGACAGGGAAGAATGGATCTAAGCGAACAACACAATCCTTTAATAAGAAAAGTATTGTACAAGCGAGGCGGCATAGCCAAGTGGCTAAGGCGACGGTCTGCAAAACCGTTATTCCCCGGTTCGAATCCGGGTGCCGCCTCCAGCTTTTTTCGACAGTCTGCAGGATGCGGGTGTTCGCTCCTCGCTTCGCGTGAAATTCGTTTGGGCTCGCGAAGTGTCGTCTACGCTGCGCGCCGGCCGGCGGCGTAAACGCCGACCCATACTGAGTCCTGCTGCGTATTCGGGTTTTCGCCCTGAGATATTTCCAAACAAGAAGTCAGGTCTAATTGCGTTCCTTCTCTGCGGTCTCGAGGCGGCGCCGGCGTCGATCGAACCACGGTGGGCAAGCCGAGCGAACCGCAAGAGACAATTCGATTTACAAACTACCGGCTTTCTGCTAGAATCAGCTCCTCTCACGTCTATCATCCCCGTGTTTTTGGGGGGGGATCTCTTCGATCGACACAGAAAGGGGACGCTATGCGCAGCGCACTGCTCTTGGTAGCTCTCTGCTTAGTTCTTCCTCGCACTGTCTCTGCCGCACACTATTATCTCAGGGCGAACGGTACGGGCGACTATCCCACGATCCAGGCCGCTGTCAACGCGGCGAGCTCGGGCGATACGATCATCTGCGCCGATGGGACGTACAGCGGCACCGGCAACGATGCCATCGATTTCGGCGGTAAGAACCTCAAACTGAAATCGGAGAGCAACCACCCGAAGGACTGCATCATCAGCTGTTCATGGGATCGAGGATTCTACTTCCATTCCGGAGAGACCTCGGCTGCGATCGTCCAGGGATTCACGATACAGAACGGCGGCGACGAAACTCTCGGAGGAGGATTGTATATAGTGAACTCCTCGCCGACCATATTCAACTGCGTGATCCACAACTGCCAGGCGCTCGGCGACGGTGGTGGCATCTACATCCAGGGGAGCACGGCGAATCCGTCCATCCTGAACTGCGTCCTCGACCAGAACGAAGCGCTCGACGACGGCGGCGCCGTCTACTTCCACGACTCTCACGGTATCGTCAAGAACACGACAATGGTCTACAACTGGGCCGACGACGAAGGCGAGGGTGGGGGCGGGTGCTTCGTCGACAACAGCACGCCGACGGTGACGAACTGCGTTATCTGGGGCAATGAGAACAACCAGTTATGGGGAAACGCGACCGGTTTCACTTCCAATCTCATCATGGGATGGGTCGGCCCGGCCACGAACTTCGACGGCAACCCCCAGTTGACAGTTGGAGCGGGCGGCAACTACTACCTTAACCCCGCGACGAGCGACGCGGTGGACGCGGGGAGCGACCTGGCGTCGAACATCTGCTTCACGACAGCGGGTGGCTCGCAATGTATGAGCAGTTGGGCAACGAGAACGGACCAGCACGATGACGCGGGGCAGGTGGATGTGGGCTACCACTACCCGCACTACGTGGCCGTCATATCCGTACCTTCGTACAAGTCGACGATCCAGGCCGCTATCGACGCCGCATGGGACGGCGACATCGTCGAGGTAGCGGACGGCACATATACCGGAAACGGGAACCGCGACCTCGACACCAAGGCAAAGCGAATCACGGTAAGATCGCAGAGCGGAAACGCGAACAATTGCGTCATCAACTGCCAGGGTTCGTCGGTCACGCCGCACCGCGGGTTCTACATACACCAGGGCGAGGGAATGGGTACCGTGATCCAAGATCTGAAGGTCATGAACGGCTGGACCTCGGGGAACGGCGGAGGCATCTACCTTCTTAACTGCAGCCCGACCATTGAGAATTGTATTCTCAGCGCGAATTATGCGCAGGATTCCGGCGGCGGCCTCATGAACTACCAGGGAAACCCCGCGGTAACCGGCTGCACCTTCATCGGCAATACGGCCGAGAACGCCGGCGGGGGGATGTCGAATCACACCTGCTCGCCCGTGCTGACGAATTGCATCTTCCAGTCGAACGCGTCGACTTGGGGTGCCGGCGGTCTCCACAACTATGCCGCCTCCCCAACGCTGAATCAATGCACCTTCAAATACAACATCTCCTCCAACTGGGGCGGAGGACTCCACAATGATGGCACGCTGGCCCATCCGAGACTCTACGACTGCATGTTCCAGGACAACCAGGCAAAGGAGGGCGGTGGGATCTATAATCGGAACGGCGCGCACCCGACGCTTTTCGACTGCTACTTCGTGGTGAACTCGACGCTTGCCGCAGGGCGAGGAGGGGCGATCTACGCGACTGGGAGCCAACTGACTTTAACCCGGTGCACGTTCGACGCAAACGAGGCGACCGTTGACGGGGGCGCCGTCTACTGCAAGAGCTACAGCAGCGCGATGATCGACAGCTGCCTGTTCAAATGGAATGTGACAGTGAGCGGCGGCGGTGCCATCTACTTCTACGACCATGACAACTCCACCGTGTCCAACTGCACCTTCTACGAGAACGAATCGCCGAATGGCGGCGCGCTCTGGACATGGGTCAATTGCACCACGAACGTGGTGCGCTGCATATTCCGCGAGAACCAGGCGACGACCGCCGGCAGCCAGATCGGCATCAACAGCTCCTGCCTCATGGTGGTAACCTGCAGCGATGTGCAGTATGGACAGAGTGGTGTCTACGTCGGCGGCGGCAGCACGCTCACCTGGGGATCGGGCAACTTCGACGAAGATCCGTGGTTTTGCGCGATCGGACACGGAGATTTCACGATAGACAGCGCCTCCCGGTGCGCTCCGGCGAACAGCGGCGGCTGCGGCCTCATCGGCGCGAAGCCCGTCGGATGCACGCTCACGGGCGTCGAGGAGATGACGCCTTTGGCGACGCGGCTGTACCAGAACCACCCCAATCCCTTCAACCCGACGACGACGATATCGTTCGTGCTGCCGGAGAGAGCGAGGGCGAAGCTGGCGATCTACGACGTCGCCGGGCGGCATGTGAGAACGCTCGTGGATGAAGTGCGCGCCGGGGGATTGAACGAAGCGAGATGGGACGGAAGGGACGCGACAGGAAATCCGGTGAGCTCGGGCGTGTACCTGTACCGTCTGGTAGCGGGGAGTCAGACTCTCACCAAGAAAATGACGCTCTTGAAGTAAACGCTCGATCGGAGAGATACGAGAAGAAGCCCGGTTGCTACAATGGGCGGCCGGGCTTCTTCTTTGGATCTCGCCCGACGGTGAGGGTCACTTCATGATGAAGCAGCTGGCTTTCTGGGCTTCGAGCGCGGGGTCGTGGAGCGACCGAAGGATCGTCCGTCGATAGATCTCTGGTTTGTCCCCTTGCTCGGCCAGGTCAACGGGTTCGCCGCCTGGGCCGTCCCCGTGCAGCAACATCACGGCGGGTCGGTGCATCAGGCGGGCGTTCTCGTTTTGCCGCAGCACAACACCCCTCTCGCCCGTGTTCAGTTGCACAACGGTTCCGACGGGGTAAATCCCCATCGCCCTGATGAACATCTTCGCGACGCGCGGATCGAAACTCTGACCGCTGTTTCGGAGGATGAACTGAAGCACTGTGTCGGGTGTCAGCGTGTGCTCGCGATACACCCTGGGAGTGGTCATGGCGTCATACACATCGGCGATCGCGATGATGTGAACGTATGGGTGCAGCTCCCATGGGCCTGGTCTTAGAGGATACCCTCCGCCGCCATAGAGCAAGTGGTGCTCGAGGGAAACAAATATCGGATCGAGAATGGCCCGAAGTGACCGAACCCGGGATAATGCTATCACACCGAGCATCGTATGGCGTTCCATGAGTTTCCACTCATCGGCGCTGAGCGTCGTCGGCTTGTTAAGAATGGATTGGGGGACGTGCGTCTTGCCGATATCATGAAGGAGGGCGGCAACGCCGACTTGCGCGGTGTCGCTCTTGCTAAAGCCCATCCGGTCGGCTATCAACATCGAAAGCACGCTGACGTTTACGGAGTGCGAGAAGGTGTATTCGTCGTAGTCCTTTATGCTCACGAGTCCGACCAGTATCGTTTCGTCCATCCGGACAATATCGGCCAGCTGCTGGATGAGCCTGTGTGCCTTGGGGAGCTGAATCGGGCGCTGGTGCTCGATCGCTCTCATGACCTCTCCCATGAAAAGGATCGCCCGGGACATGGCTTTGTTGCTTTCTTCCTTGATCTCTCGTTTCTCCACCTTGGCGTCCCTCAGGTACTTCTCCCGCTCGATCCATTCGGCGAGCCTTATATTGTTGATGTCGGCCTCGGCGAGTTTTCGGTTGAGCTCGCCAAAGACATCTTCCTCGGTTGGCTCCAGGAAGAACATCTTCAAGAACGATCCCATCTCGAGGGCAGAGAGTCCCGGAGTAAAATCAATCTCTTCGACTTTTCTTTTCTTCATCTCGTCGATCATGAACAGGATGGGACCCATGCTCTGGGAATCGACGATGATCCTTACGTCGTTGATGAGGAGGAGATCCGTCGCTATTGTCACGGTCACGCGGCCCTCGAGATCGAGAAGTTCTCCCAGGGTCTGCATGACCCTGGAGAGAAGGGCTTGGGAGGCGCGGTTTTGCAGGTCGTAGATTCGCAACGTTCTGCTGGCGCTGAACAGACCGTGAATGAGCTGTGGCCCAAGACGGTCTATATGGGTTGTCGCACCGGGGGAGAGGCCGTCGTCGCCGGTGGCAAGAGGCTCTGGGGTACCGGGGGGTGGGCTCGAGATAATGTCGCTGCGGTCACTCATAGCGCGGCATCCTTCCCGGAAACCGGAGTCAACTCAGCGACGTGTCGATCCTCGGGATGCTCCAGTTGTCTCAATACGTAAAGCGCTTTGGTCTTGACGAGACTGTCGCCGTCTCGGGCAAGCGTCCGGAGCAATTCGAGGGCATGCCCTCCGGGAATGTGCCTCAGTGCCGTGATAGCGAGGAGCTTGTTCTGCTTCCCTCGGCTCTTGCCAAATCGGAACCATGATCCTTTATGTATCATTTGTTCGATCGATTCGAGCACTTTGTCGCCCCCGAGCCTTCCGACCGCCCGAAACATGCGCTCGAGCTCGTCGACGTTCCTGGCAGCGTTATCTTCGGCGAAGCACAAATCCGTTACCTTGTTGATGACCAAGAGATGCTTGAACTCCTCGACGGCCGCAAACGTCTTCATGCGGACAGCCGGGTCGTGATCCTCAAGGAGCGCGCACAACGAGGTCGCGGCTTCGTCGTTACCCACGCGGACCAAGTATTCGATCAGTAGCTCCCGAACATTGAGGTCCGGCGAGGTCATCAGCTTCTTGACGATCGGGTGGACCTCGTTCAACCTGGATCGCTGGAGCAGGTAGATCGCGTCCTTTGCTTCGTGGGGGTTGTCCAGATTGAGATCGTTGACGATCCGCGGAATGTCCTCCGCTGCAATCCCGATCAGGGTATCGCACGCGTCCTTGTGGAGGGATGGGTCCTTCAGGGTTGCTAGAAGCTCGCAAATGCCGGGTACGGCGTTTGTGCCGATCATCCGAAAATACCGCAAGACCTCATTCACATCTTCGGAAGACCTGCCCCCAATCTTTCCCAGTGAGAGAAGAAACGCGCTGTTCGTGATTTCGTGTTCGATGCGGGAGGGAAGCGACTGGAACTCGTCGGCAAAGGGCCGTTCACGACAGATCGTTCTCTGAATATCGAGAAGTGCGATCAGCGTGGGGACGTGTGCCTCCTCCACGATGTAACGCACGAGCCGGTCGATGATATCGCTGATGTCGCGAACGACAGGAGGAGCGCTCCGCATCCGAGCAAAATCGAGCATGATCGCGAGAAGGCGAAGCAGCTTGTTCCCATCGTTCATGCGCGTGTATTCATTCCGCCATGAAGTCAAGTCCTCGGCACTCGAGGTGAAGAGGGATACCACCATTTCTTGTAAGTGCTTCTCTTTTTCCTGCGTCGTCGCGTGGGGGTAGAGTCGTTCGACGAGATTCTCGACGTATGCGCCGAGGGAATCGGCCGATCCGCCGGCCGGGAAGGCGCTGCCGCCTTCGGTCGCCCCGGCAACGGGCAACGGCGGGTGATCGCTCGCCTGGAGCGGCTGTTCCCGGGACTCGCCACCGGCGCCCTGACCGTCACCGGCGGCGCCGTCGGCAGACTCATCGAACACTCGGTAGGAGATGTTGGCGAATTCTGATTGCCACAACCGGCTGACGACGTCGAGATGGGCCGATGGAGTGTAGATTTCATTCTTCACGAGATCCACAAATCGTTCCAGATCGGCCGGTGTCACGGACGACTGAAACGCGATCTCGCCCACGCCGTCTTTGTAGAACAAGAAAGCGATGCTATTCGTCTTCTCTTGATTGTCGTAGACGACTTCGTCCTGCCACTTGATCTGATATTGCTCTATCGAGAGGAGCAGTTCTTTCTCGTCTTCGAAAAAGGTTCGAAACGCCTGGTAGAACGCGTTGGCGAACTTGGCGACGTTGGGGTTGTTGCTCGAGTAGATCGTCTTGGCGTTTACGTATTTGGATAGAGACGCAAATATCCCACGCACCTTCTCGAGGTTGCGAAGATCTTTTCGGGCGGATTCTTCGCCGGCGGTCATTTGGGGTCCTTTTGAGCGTTCGCTGCACTCGTGGCATTGCGGATGGAGCATACCCTGTGCCAGCAGGGAGGAGTGCGTCGATCGTCGTGGGTCGCGGATAACTGGTTGCTAAAAGGTATATTGCGCGGGGGCGTGTCGAATCGGGACGGGTTCTTGTGTGGGCCGAGAACCGGATTCTTGCCACAGTCGACCACGTCGAGTGGCGGATGACCGTGGTTCTCGGAAAGAGGTGGCATGAAACGGTTGCTATTGCTTGCGTTGCCGCGCTTCGCGCGGTGCCGGGAGCCTGCTTCGGCGCCGCGCATGATTCCACCTGCAGTGGGATCAAGTCGCTCAACGGGGAGTAGTGACGTCGTAGGCGGGGCGTTCACCTTGGGGGTGTGATCTCGACCGGCCCGGCGGTCTTCGACATGTCCCTGATCGCGTTCACCATGACCGTCGGGGGGCTGTGGCGGAGGCACTCGTCGAAGGCCTTCTTCGCAAGATCGGTCTCCCCCTTGGTAAAGTGCCCGATCCCGAGATAGAAGTGGTAGTAGGGTCTCTCGGGGCCGCGCGCGATTCCTTCCCTGCAGACGCGTATGACACCGTCTATATCGCCCTTTCGCACGAGCGCCTCGATATAGACTTCGCGCGCGAGGTGATAGTCGGGGTTGGTTTCGAGGTAACCCTTCAAGACCGCGGCAGGTCCGTCGATCTCGCCGTTTTTTAGACGCGCCGAGCACGCCGCGATGAGATACCTCGGGTTTTTAGAGACGGCGAACGCCTTGTCGTAGACCTCCGCCTTCATCCTGTGGTTCCCCTGATCGCCGTAATGCATGGCGAGGATCTCGAGCCCGTAACCGGGGTTCGTCGCGTCGAACGAGATGATGTTCTCGTAGCGCTCGACCGACCGCGTCTCGCTCGCGTTGATGCCCACCCACGGGACGACGATCGAGAGGGCGATCGCGAGAGCGGGAGCGAGATATCGCTCGACGTAGCGTGCCGAGAGGGGATCGGCGGCAAACCGCTTCGCGGCAGTCAGTCCAAACACGAGAAAACCCGCCGCCGGGAGAACAAAGAGGTCCCAATCGCGGGCCATTCCCAGCTCGGGCCGGAAGAGGAAAAGAAAGAGGGCGCACGGAGCGAGGACCAGAAGAGTGAACGAGATCTCGACCCGATCGGTGGGTGCGTCATGAGCGGCGGCCGATCCGCGCTTGGAGTTCTGCGGTCGTCTTCCGGTGCGCGCCGCGCCAGCCGGGGCGAGGGCGCCTCCGGGCGACCCCGACACTTGTGATCCCCTAAAGCGGGCAACCGCGGTCCCGATAAGAAACGGCGCGATGGGGATCACCAACGCCAGTTGATTCAAAACGTCGGCCGCGTGAGTGAACGACAGAACGCCTGGGAGATGATCATCGCCGAGAAGCGGCAGGAAAAATCGGTTGAGCCCCGAAGCGAGGGCCACGACGAGGGCGCCGAGTACGGTAGCGGCGAGCACACCCCCGGTCAAGAGGCGCGTGTGCCGTGACGAGCGGCGAGCGCCAAGAACCCAGGCGGCGAGGAAGAAAACCGAGGGCCCCAGAAGAAGCGCCTGGAGATGAAAGACCACGGCGAGAGCGAAGAGAGCGGTGGGGAGCGCGATCCCTCCTTTGCCGTGGAGCGTCCTGAACGACGCGATGAGGTACGCCGTCACCGCGACGATCATGGGTGTGTAAGTCTCGATGTACCCGAAAAAAAGCTGGATCCCGCCGGTCACGGTAGCCGCGGTCACAACGAGGATCCGGAATGCGGTCGGAAGGCGGGACATCGATAAGAACCCGAGCAGAAGGAGCATGAACATCCCGCCGAGGATGGCGTTGAGAACCTGCCATGTCACGACGGGCTCCCAACCGGCGAGCCGCTCGAGCGCCCGTGCGGCGGCGAAGTTCACGAAGTTCGTCGCGGGAGCGACAGGTTCCTGGGCGAGGAAGTCGGCGTAGTAAGCGAAGTCCACATCCTCGCTCTTCGCCAGACGGGTGATCAATTTGGCCTGAAGCTGACCGTCGCCGAGGAGCTGTGTGGCCGAGCGAAAAGAAAGAAAGACCGTGACCGAGGCGGCGAACACTCCGACGAGCGCCAAGCGGCGGACCCTCGTCGGGGAGCTCATCGCCGATGTCGCGCGCGCCATCCATCGATAGAGCCGCGTGGCGAGTGGAGGAAGGAAAGTCAGGGCGACGATCGACAAAGAAGCGTAGCGAAAGACGGGCCGGTAAAACGCGAGGTGGTTGATGCCCCACAGCCGGAGATCCGGCGAGAACGCCCCGTACGCGATCAGCGCGAAAAAGACCCCGAAAGGGATGAGGAATGCGAGATCCCGGTGACGCGCGCGTGTCTCATCGCGAGCCGGTGTTTTGACGCTTTCTCCCGGTGCGGTCAATGCGGCCCTCTTTCTAATCGATCGAGTGAAGACCGTATTCTACCACACGAAGCGCGACGGACTAGCTCTGTTGCACCCGCGGGGGGGCCTGCGGCGTTTCCTGCGGGTGTTTGTGAGGCGCGTGGAGCGCTTTCTTGTGCGATCTCGTTTTCTGGATGGTCTCGACGATCTCGAGACACCAGATGACGACTTGCGGAAGCGCGATCAGAATGACAACGCCCGTCCCGCCGAAGAGGGCGAGCCACACGATCGTCCGGACAACGTGGTCCATAATCAATTCGTCTCCTGTGGGCGCCCTGCCGTGAAGGTGGAGGTCGCCCGTGACCCGCGGCGGCGGAGCAGGCCGACCCTTGGGTCTGGGTCAAGAGCCGATCCGTGTGGGTCGGCAGCCGCGCCGTGGCGGGATGCTCACGTACGAACCAGGGTTGAGACGAGGGTGTAAAACCGAGCGGACGATCGATGTAACATCAATGAGCGCATGGGCTTTGCCTCTCTGTCTCACGAAGCCGAGCTATGGCGCAAATCTTTTGCTGTAATGAACGACCCGGCGAGGGAGGTTTAGATCAGATTTCGTGCCACCCCTTCGCCGACTGAGTGGAGCTCTTCTCGTGAGGATTTCGCCGGCCGGGTGGAGGCCGGCATATCGGCGATCGAGTGGAGGTCGCGGCTCGAGGTCGCAGCGAGTGGTCTTCCGGCACGGGCTACGTCTTGAACATCTTCTCGTACGTCGTCTCGGGAAAAATGCCGAGGCGCGACGCCACCTGCAACGGGAACTTCATCCGGCTGATCATGGAGAAATACGATCGGTAATCGCGGAAACTCCGGAGAGGCGTCTTGAGGATCCTCTCGAGATCGTCCCGCGTCATCCCGAGCCTCTCGAGAGCGTATGACAGCTCCTTGTCCGTCGCGCCCGAGGGTTCGCGGAGCGACTCGAGACCCGCGTCGCGGGCGATCTCGCCGGTCCGGATCAACGCGGAAAGCGACACCTTGCGAAGGTCGGCGTTGAACTTCAGCGTGTGGATGTGCGCGACGAGGGGTTTGTACGCGCAATCGAAATGGTGGCGTCCACCGTAGACCCAACCGAGTTCCTGGGAGAGTTTCTTCTGGATGGCCTTGTCCTTGTAATCGTGCATGTAGAGGGGCAGCTGGACCGTTCGGATCCCGTGCCACAAAACGAACCTGGCGAAGGACGCAAGCTTGAGACGGTTGAAACCAAACCCCGGACCGTCGCCGGGGCCATGCTTCGAGAGGACGTCGCAGAAGTACCGGGCGTCACAGTAGTGCCACGCGAGCGGGTTGATCCCTTCCGTCTTGTAGGAGAGACCGAGGATGATGTGCCGCACGCCGGCCTCCTTGGCGGCCGCGTAAAGTGCGGAATACACCCCGATTTCGCAGGGCATACAGACATCGGGTGTCGACGCCTCGAGACACGCCCGGTACCCGGCTTTGAGCGCGTTCCAATCGGCGGTGGCCTTGCGGACTTCGATGTTCAAACTCT
>Ga0315286_10000498_pt1 | contig 33191 bp, 26 predicted proteins | sample YL17G10_0_MG_FD_205038 | JGI IMG/M metagenome (GOLD analysis project Ga0315286, IMG submission 205038) | Sediment microbial communities from Yellowstone Lake, YNP, Wyoming, USA - YL17G10_0 | ecosystem: Environmental > Aquatic > Freshwater > Lake > Sediment | place: USA: Wyoming | collected... | reverse complement strand
AGTAGCAAAAAAAGAAAGAAACTATTATTATGTACTATGTTTTCTTGTTATCAACATCTTTTAACCGTGTTATCTACACCCTGAGGCATTTCAGTTCAGGGTTACCTTTTCTTTTGAGGCAACTGGAATCCCTGATTTTACACTCGAAAAACCTGATAGGATTTTGCAAATTTATTGGAGGTTTGTATAATCCTTTGTATTAAAACCGCCTAAATTATGAATATTTAACGGCTCGTAATTTTTGCAATCGAATTGTAAATTCCTTACTTTTTTAAACAATATTATTCTATTTACTTTAAATGCAAGGTGTCTTATGATGCAGAGGATTCGTCCCTTAGTTGCAATGTTTCTTCTCGTTGGTTGTTTTTTTTACCAACTTCTTAACGCCCAGATTGCCGATCATTCTTATAAAATCGCCATCGTCATCCACGGCGGTGCGGGTACAATCCTTAAAGCAAACATGGCGCTGGAAATGGAGAAGGAATACAGGGATAAACTCACAGAAGCGCTCAATACTGGATACAAAATTCTCAAAGATGGCGGAACAAGCATTGATGCGGTTGAAGCTATTATAAATATTATGGAAGACTCGCCGCTCTTCAATGCGGGTAAAGGTGCTGTCTTCACACACGAAGGTACAAACGAAATGGATGCCTCGATCATGGATGGCAGAACGCTCAATGCCGGTGCAGTTGCAGCAGTGAAGCACATTAAGAATCCAATAAGTCTTGCGCGAATGGTTATGGAAAAATCGTGGCACGTGATGCTTGCCGGTGATGGCGCTGAAAAGTTTGCACAGGAACAAGGTATGCAGTTAGTAGATCAGGAATATTTTAAAACAGAAAGGAGATGGAAACAGCTTCAGCAAATCATCAATCAAGATTCAAAGCGTGATGACTCGTTGAAGTTAGAAAGGAAGAAGAATCCACCATCAGGCAAAACGAATGATAGCCACGGCACGGTGGGATGTGTTGCGCTCGACAAGTTTGGCAACATCGTTGCCGGTACTTCGACTGGTGGCATGACGAACAAGAGATTCGGTCGTGTTGGCGATTCACCGATTATTGGTGCGGGTAATTATGCGAACAACAACACGTGCGGTGTCTCAGGAACAGGCGATGGTGAATATTTTATCCGGTTGAATGTTGGAAAGGATATTTCCGATTTGATGGAATACAAAGGGATGACTGTGAAGGAAGCATCACAAACCGTTATCGACAAGCTGACAAAGCTTGGCGGTACAGGCGGAGTTATTACTCTCGATAAAGACGGTAACATCGCGATGCCGTTTAATACTTCTGGTATGTACCGTGGATACATGGATGAGAATGGGAAACCGGTGGTGGAGATTTATAAGGAATAAAAAAACTATTATATTTCTATCCTAGAAATGTGTTGTCAAGTTGGAGGGTTGTCTATTTTTCAAGAACTAATTTTCTTGTAATAGAAAAATCGTTAGCACTCAAAATTGCAAAGTAAACACCACTCGGTATGTCATCAGTGTCCCAGAACAAACGATAATTTCCAGGTCCTTTCCGTTCATTCATAAGTTCTGTGATTTTTCTCCCAAGCAAATCATATATTTGCAAAGATACAAGACTACTCTTATCAAGCTTATAAGTTAAAATAGTTTGGGAGTTAAACGGATTCGGATAACTATCAAATAATAAATATGAAATATTTTTACAATCCGATTGTGCGTCTTTAACGGATGTAACTATTTTAAATGAATCCAAGAGGTAAGTCTGCATGCCTGAAAAATTATCCCTGATAAATTTTACCATACCAACATCGTACGCAAACCACGTGTCATGGATGCCGGCATCAAAACAACAAAAGCCATGCTTGAAATGATAGCAGCTGGTATATGTGCCTGATGATGTAACTACTGTATCATACTTACCGGCAAGAAGTATTTTGGTACCATAGGAGCAACAAAAAGTTGGTGGTAACGTTATGGTGTCACCAACATTCGCGTTAAAGTTATATATTAATGTTTCGAGAGTATCAATACCGCCTAAATTTATAAAAATGCTATCGTTGGAAGATCTATACCATTCACGAGGCGGTGTAACTCCTGAGGATAATCCATAATACAGATATCCATTTATTCTTGAAGTATCGGTTATCCTCACTGTGGGATGGGACGATCCATATGAATAAGACCATTCGTTGCCGATTTGAAGAGGGAAATATGAAGCGGCGGTTTTAGGAGGTTGGGCTGTAGACATCTGAACTGCGAAAACACTCACCAAGATAACAATCGTTAACAGATAATTAAATTGCTTTATAAACACCTCACTTTTAAAATCTTATCATGCAAATATTACGAAAAGCTCGTATCAAAGTCAAACTCATCTGACTTTGCTTCATTGTCTGAACTATGATTTACAAGATTTAAGGATTATCCGGATTCTCCAATCAAGGTAATCCCATGGGGCTGCCCAAGTCCGAAAGTACATTGTCATTCCCGAATGCATCTATCGGGAATCCAGAAAGCAGGCGAATCTAAGCACTGGACTCCCGCTAAAATCATGCGGGAGTGACAGGAAGAATTTTTTTGGACAACTCCGGATGCTTTTCTTGCAATCCTCCACTAAATTTATTACAATTGTAGCAATGTATCTCTATTTCCTACAAATCCAATCATTTTTCAAATAATTAAAAGGTAGTATATGCTAAAGAAAATCTTTATTCCAATGCTGATCATTTGCATCAGCGCGTTGTTCTTCCACGCATCACCACCGCGTCCCGATGAAGGAATGTGGACTTTCGATAATCCACCGCTCAAGTTGTTAAAAGATAAATATGGTTTTGAACCGACTCAGGAATGGTTAGATCATGTTCGTCTTTCAAGCGTTCGCTTCAACGATGGCGGCTCGGGTTCATTTGTAAGTGCAGAAGGACTTGCTCTTACGAACCATCACGTTGCACGCGGGCAGCTGCAGAAGATGTCGACACCTGAAAAAGATTATGTGAAGGATGGCTTTTATGCAAAAACTTCTGTTGAAGAAATCAAATGCCCCGATCTGGAACTAAACGTTCTCGAATCGATGGACAATGTCACGGAACGAATCATGAAAGCCGTGAAGAAGGCGAAGAACGATAAGGAAGCTCTTGAGCTGCGCAACGCCGAAAGTGCAAAAATCGAAAAAGAAAATTTAAAGAAAACCGGCTTGCGTTCCGATATTGTCACATTATATAACGGCGGTGAGTATTGGATTTATCGTTACAAGAAATACACAGATGTGCGGCTTGTGTTTGCACCCGAAGCGGGGATCGCATTCTACGGCGGCGATCCGGATAACTTCACATATCCGCGTTACGACCTCGATATGGCAATTTTCCGTGTATATGAAAACGACAAACCTGTCCACCCTAAAAATTTCCTTCAATGGAGTGACAATGGGGCGGATGACGGAGAGTTGGTGTTCGTTTCGGGTAATCCCGGTTCAACCGAGCGACTAAGCACCATGGCTCAGCTCGAATATATGCGTGATCATCAATACCCGTTGATCTTCAAATCGCTCAAGCGGCGGATTAACGCAGTGAAGGAATATTCCAAACGTGGAAAGGAAGAAACCCGGCAGGCAGCATCGCTTATTTTTGGGATGGAAAATTCTTTAAAGGCAACTCAAGGTGAGTATCAAGGTTTGCTGGATAAGAATATCTTTGAGAAAAAACAGAAGGAGGAAAATGAATTCCGAAATTTGGTTGCCAGCAATCCTGAGTGGCAGAAGGAATATGGAAGCGCCTGGGATGCGATTGCCGATGCGAAGAAGAAACAGGCAGACCTTTTCAAACAGATGGTCTTCAGAGGTTTACGCGGTTCACGTATGGCGCAGCTTGCGTTGATATTAGTACAGTATGTTGCTGAAGTCAAGAAACCTGATGGAGAGCGTCTGGAGGGGTTCCATGATGCACAGCTTGAATCGTTCAAGTTTAATCTTTTCTCTCCGGCTCCTGTATATCCTCAACTCGAAGAGTATCGAATGACGGATGGATTGAAGGAAACCATCGAAGAACTTGGCGCTGAAGATATGTTTGTTAAAACCGTTCTCAATGGTAAAACACCCGAAGAGTTTGCAAAAGAATTATTCAGTGGAACAAAGATGGCTGATCCTGAATTTCGAAAGAAATTAGTTGATGGTGGAGAAGAAGCAATTCAAGAATCTACCGATCCGATGATAATAGCAGCACGCAAAGTCGATCCTATCAATCGTGAGATGCGAAAGAAAATGGAAGATGAAGTTCAAAGCGTTGAATCTTCGGCAGGTGAAAAAATTGGAAAAGCCCGCTTTGCCGTATACGGCAAATCAACTTATCCCGATGCTAACTTTACACTTAGATTAACTTATGGAACAGTAAAAGGTTATCCAATGAACGGCACGATTGCACCACCCAAGACGACTTTTTACGGTTTGTATGATCGCTATTACAGCTTTAACAAACAGGAGCCGTTCGATCTTCCGCAAAGGTATATAGATCGCAAAGACAAGCTCGATCTTACGACTCCATTAAACTTTGTTTCCTCACTTGATGTTGTTGGCGGGAATTCGGGCTCACCGATTATAAATAAGCGGGGAGAGTTGGTGGGATTGGTATTCGATGGCAACATCGAAAGTTTGGTTGGCACTTATGTGTACGATGAAGAAAAGAACCGCACAGTCGGTGTTCACAGCAGTGCAATGATCGAGGCGATGGGAAAATTGTATGATGCGAATGACCTTGTTTCTGAATTAATGGGTAGAGAACCACAAAAATAACGTAATCTTAAAACCTCAGAGCATAGGGTGGGATTGAATGATCATCCTATGCTCAATTTTTCATTTCAATAATCAGAACTTCCAGTTTGGATTTTTAGGATCGGCGGTATATAAGGCATCTTCATGTGTTGAGCTTGAGCCGCTCGGATCGTAAACATATTTTTCGTAGGTAGCTCGCATCAATGTTTTTTCCGGAACTACTACCTGGATACTGCGATGATTCTGCACAGTCTTCTCGAAACTTTGACTTCCGACAGTATAATATATCTTGGCAATTTCTCCGTAACTTGAATAAGGAAAAACGTCCATAGGTATTTTATCGTAGCTGATGGTAACCTGTACATTTTGCTTCTGACATCCCGGAAGAATGAGGAGAATTAAAATCAAGCAAGTGAATAATATTTTCATCAAAGTACCTATGTTTGTTAGATGTTTTTATAACTTCATTATAATGTGACTTAATTTCGTAAAGCGGAAGGAGAAAACCAAATCTGATGATTCTTAATGAATTCATACACCTTGTTAATCATCTGGTGGAATATTCCCTTGAAGCGCAACATCTTATGAGTCAACTCGTACAGAGATATGCAAATAAACTTTACAGGAGACAGAATATGAAATACAAGTACATATTTTTGATCGTTTTTATAATATTAGGGGGAAATGTCATTCCATCTTATTCTCAAGAATCAAGGGAAGTCAGGAAGACCATTGAAATAAATCCAGACGGTCGATTATTTATTGATACTTATAAAGGAAGTATCACCATCGGTACATGGGATAAGCCGGACGTAAGCATAACTGCGGTCATTGAAGCTGACGGCAGCGGCCGACGTGAAAAAGAAAAAGTGCGCGATACAGAAATCCGCATCCGTTCAACCTCGGATGGTGTGGAGATCAAATCTGATTACGATGATGTAGAGCATCACGGCTTTTCATTCTTCGGATTGTTTGGTGATGAATCCGGAATCATGCCATTTGTGCATTATACTATATCAATGCCATCAACTGCACGATTGAAAATTAAAGATTATAAGTCGGATACAAAGATTGCTAATCTTAACTCTTCGATTAAATTAGAAACGTACAAGGGAACAGTCGTTATCAATGGATTTACCGGTCAGATAAATATTGAAACGTACAAGGGCGATATTAAAGTTGATTATGCGAAGTATTCTGATGAGAGCAGGTTCGAAACTTATAAAGGAAAGATTGAATTAACGCTTCCGCGTGATGCCGGCTTCAAGCTTGATGCAGATATCGGTCGAAGAGCCGACTTTGATTCTGATTTTGAGATCAACATAAAACACAAATCGAGGGATGAAGAATATCTCCGGGCAAATGTTAATGGGGGTGGACAACTCTTGAGGATTTCGACAGAGAAAGGTGACATTAGGGTTAAAAGTAAGTAAAGCGCTGTAAGCTCTCCTTTCCGTTTGCAATATTACTAAAGAGATTCTATATTTCTTTAGAACACATCTAAGAAAAACTACCCCAATTTAAGATAATGGGGTTGATGTTAGATAATTATTTGGAGGATAACCATTATGAAAGCTATTGTTGATTTAACAGTTATACCAATAGGTATTGGGGTATCTCTTTCGAAGTATATCGCTGCTTGCGAAAAAGTACTCAATGAGCCGGGTTTGACAACCCTGCTTCACGCGAATGGTACAAACATTGAAGGAGAATGGGATCAAGTATTTTCAGCGATCAAGCGTTGCCACGAAGTTGTTCACAGCATGGGTGCACCCCGGATCTTCACAACGATTCATGTTGGCACACGAACCGACCGCGACCAGACTATGGACGATAAAATAAAAAGTGTAAAAGCAAAATTATAAATTACTCATCAAAAACGAACAATCAGCTATATGATTGCTGCTGAAAATATACTTGTCCTCGATTTCGGTTCTCAGTATTCACAACTTATTGCACGCCGCACTAGGGAATTAGGAGTGTACTCAGAGCTGCATCCATTTAACTTACCAATTGATAAGATCCGAGAGCTTCAACCGAAAGGAATAATTCTCTCGGGAGGTCCTGCAAGTGTTTACGAAAACAACGCGCCTCATTCGTCCAAGGAGCTATTAGAGCTTGGCATTCCAATACTTGGAATATGTTATGGCTTACAGATGATTGCATTTCAGCTCGGCGGACAGGTTGATACATCGGTGAAAAGAGAATATGGCCGCGCGGATATGTTCATCGATGACGATTCTGATTTGTTTGCAGATATCTTGGAGGATGATCATAATCCGACAATAAATGTTTGGATGAGTCATGGAGATGCGATTTCTCGTCTCCCAAAGAACTTCGAGCGAATTGCTCACACGAAGAATTCTCCAATCTGTGCGATAAGAAACAAGGAGAGGAATATTTTTGGTGTGCAGTTTCATCCTGAGGTTGTTCACACCGCAAAAGGGAAAGAAATCCTGCAAAACTTTCTATTTAAGATTTGTGGGTGCAAGAGCGAATGGAATGCTGGCTCGTTTGTCGAAAAGAAATTAGAAGAAATCCATTCGATTGTTGGAAAAGAAAATGTTATTTGTGCCCTAAGCGGTGGTGTGGATTCGTCGGTGCTCGCGGTTCTGCTTCATAACGCCATCGGCAAACAACTCTATTGCATCCACATCAACAATGGATTGATGAGAAAAGATGAGAGTGAAAAAGTTGTTAAGCTTTATCGGAATACTTATCATTTCAATCTGGATTATCTTGATGCGACGGATTTCTTTCTTAAAAAACTTCAAGGAGTTATTGACCCGGAGAAGAAACGAAGGATTATCGGTAAAGCATTCATCGAGATTTTTGAGGGTGAGGCAAAGAAAATTGGCAATGTCGGCTTTCTTGCTCAAGGAACTTTATACCCTGATGTTATTGAATCAACTTCGTTCCGCGGACCTTCACACACAATCAAAACTCATCACAACGTTGGTGGATTACCAAAAAAGATGAACCTCAAGCTTATTGAACCTTTCCGAGAATTATTTAAAGATGAAGTAAGAAATGTTGGACGGGCACTTGACTTACCAAATGAATTTATCAGTCGGCATCCTTTTCCTGGACCTGGACTTGCAGTTCGAATCCTCGGTGAAATAACAAAAGAAAAACTTGAAGTCTTACGCGAGGCGGATGATATTTTTATTGAAGAAATTCAAAATGCCGGGCTTTACAACATTATCTGGCAAGCGTTTGCGGTTCTCCTTCCCATTCACACCGTTGGTGTAATGGGTGATCAGCGGACCTATGAAAATGTGATTGCTCTTCGGGCAGTTACAAGTTTAGATGGGATGACAGCCGATTGGGCGCAGATTCCTCAGGATGTTCTTTACAAAATTTCAAATAGAATCGTGAACGAGGTTCGCGGCGTTAATCGAGTTGTATATGATATCAGCTCGAAGCCACCCTCGACGATTGAATGGGAGTGAGACCTTTACCGATGGGGGTTGTCTAAAAAGACCCAGACTGTCACTCCCGAACGTATTTATCGGAAGTCCAGTGTTCAGGTTTTGCAAATTTCTGGATTCCCGATTGAAGCATTCGGGAATGAAACAGTCCTTTTTTACTTTTTGGTCAACCTCATTTCGGATAAGAATTTTTCCTACTGAACTTTGAAGCTCATTTCTTTGAGTACGTTTCCTGAAGCATCGGTAATTGTCACCGTCCAATCACCTGCTTTGGCTAAAGTTTTGTTTGCCCATGTTCTCCAGGGGCTACCGCCGATGTTGAGTGTGGTTGTATAACTTTTTTCGCCCTGTTTCCATGTTATGGTTAGTTTTTCAGAGGTTTTACCCGTTACCTTTAGCCAGAGGAACACTTTCATGTTAAGTGCGAAAGTTGAGTCTTCGTCAACAAGCACTCTGTCTTTCACATCCTTACCAAGTTTTACATCGACAATTTGAATATCTTTCGATTTCACTTCACTCTCTTGTGCACTCAAGAAGGAACTGAAGACGATTAAACAGAAAACGGTTGTGAGGACCATGCCAATCCATTTGTTCATTGTTTTACCCCTTTATGTTATGATTGTTCTGTAATAGTCCGTCGACTAAAATAAATATTTAGCCGGAATACACTTTCCCATATGTAGGTCAATGAGCACCAAATGTTTTCGCTTTTTTATTCCATGTGTACCAGAGGATACCTTGATGCAGCGAGATATCATTGGATAATTTTTCGTAAGTTAAAACAATTTTCGTGATATCGCCTTTTGCGTCCTTCTCGTAGTTGACATCTGTCATATAAGCAGCGGTTGAATCTACCTTATTCGCAAAATGATACACCTCTGTCCGGCGTTTTAGCAGCGTAAGAGCATCTTTAACTTCAGGTGAACCAAGGATATAAAACTTCTCGATGATTTCTTCTTTAACTATAGATGTGTCGCAACAGGGATTTTTATTTGATGTTGCGAACATGAAACTAACAGCGGGTTTCCCTCCGATTTGAAATTCCTCGTCAACTCCGATTCGTGTCAATCCAGAACAACTATCACATGTTGGGGCATTGGGTAAAGTGGTAAGGGATGAGGATGTGCTGTCTATTGTAATGAGTGCGAGACGTTCATCGTAGAATCTATCACCATATCCTAATGCTTTAGAGAAACAGGTGTATGCGACAAAAACTTGTTGGAGGTTCTTACTATGATTTTTTATAAAAACAACCCTGACTAGTGATGATGCAGATCCTTTTGCATCTTTTCCCCATTTAGATATCATATCGCTGCATCCTCTGGTGTAGGATTTTGGGAATTGCTTGATCAATATTCTTTCGATTAATGAATCAAACTCTTGAGGTGGCTGCTGTAGCGATTCAAAATAAGTCTTAAGTTTTTTATGATCATTGCCTTTAATTTGAATTTGTGCATGAGATTGAGGGAGATTTTGACCCGCCATTGCGTAGGATAATAATATGCAGGATATTGAAAGAAAAATAATTATGTGAAGATTAATTCTTTTTTGCATGTTCATTGAAGCTAATAATTAAAGATAATAATATAGAAAGAAGATAACTGTTTTAAAATTGATAAAAAAATTTCTTGGAATGGAATCATCTATGAGACCGCATTAGGAAACTGCTTGCCGGATGAAATAGATGTTATACTGAAATCAGCTTACGAACATCCCGATGTTTCCCCACAATTCCTGCATTTATAACAGGAACCGCTTCGGACCATTATACTGCCGCAGGTATGGCAGGGAGGTGCATCGGCTTGTGCCTGAAAAACTTCCTGCTCGGCACGCTCCCTCGAGGGTGCTGTGAGAATTTTGACCTCACCCAACGAGGCAGTAACTGCTGCCTCACCATTGTTATCTATTGTTTTTTGCTGTTCATCTGCGGGGAGAAATTTTTTACTCAGCCATCGGAAGATATAATCGAGTATCGATTTAGCAATGGGGATGTCTTTATTACCCGTGAAGCCGCTTGGCTCGAAACGCATATGAGTAAATTTCTCGGCAAGGACACGGAGAGGAACACCATATTGTAATGCCATTGAAACCGAGGTTGCGAATGCATCCATCAAACCGGAGATCGTTGAGCCTTCTTTAGACATCGTAATAAATATTTCACCTGCGGTATTATCTTCATATAATCCAACAGTGATGTAGCCCTCATGATTGGCGATCGAAAATTTGTGTGTGAGTGCTTGCCGCTCATCGGGCAACCTGCGTCGAATTGGTTTTTGTTTGACCTGACCGGTAGATTGATCAAGACTCGTATTAAGGGGTTGTGTTCGCTTGCAGCCGTCACGATAGATGGCTATAGCTTTTAATCCGAGACGCCATGCCTGGATGTATGTGTTGACGATATCTTCAGATGTAACATCGTTGGGCATATTAACTGTCTTTGAAATAGCACCTGAAATAAATGGCTGTGTTGACGCCATCATCTTAACATGCCCCGTGTAATGGATCGAGCGATTTCCTTTCGCAGGTTTGAATGCACAATCAAATACTGATAGATGCTCTTCTTTGAGATGCGGGGCACTCTCAATCGTATCATTCTTGTTTATGAAAGCTATTATGTGCTCGATCTGTTCATCGATATATCCGATTTTTTTTAGTGCAAGTGGAACAGTTTGATTGATAATTTTTAATAAGCCGCCGCCACTCAGTTTTTTATATTTCACCAGTGCGATATCCGGTTCCACGCCGGTTGTATCACAATCCATCATAAATCCGATTGTTCCAGTTGGTGCCAGAACGGTTGTTTGGGAATTTCTAAATCCGTATTCCCGTCCAATTGGGACCACGTCATCCCACACTTTACGGGCGGCTGTAAGCAAATCACTTGGAACATGTTTATCCGGTATTAGATCAGCCGCCAAGCCGTGCATTTTCATTACCTTCAACATCGGTTCACGGTTCTTTTTGTAACCCTTGAACGGTCCCATTTCTTTTGCAATGAAAGCCGATTGTTTGTATGCTTGCCCCGTCATCAGTGCAGTGATCGCAGCAGCGTAAGCGCGACCCTCGTCGCTGTCGTACGCAATCCCGCGAGCCATCAGCATTGCACCGATATTAGCATACCCCAATCCCAACGGGCGGTAATAGTGGCTGTTGTGTGAAATTTTTTGTGTTGGATAACTTGCATTATCGACTTCGATCTCTTGTGCTGTAATAGTAATATTGATTGCATGGCAAAAAGATTCAACATCGAACTCACCATCTTCAGATCGGAATTTCATCAGGTTAAGCGATGCGAGATTACATGCAGAATCATCAAGGAACATATACTCGCTGCACGGATTGGATGCATTGATTGGTGCGGAGTTCGAGCATGTATGCCATTTGTTTATAGTTGTGTGAAATTGCATTCCGGGATCACCGCATACCCAAGCCGCATCAGCCATCTGCTTCATTATGTCACGTGCTTTAAATGTATCCATCGGCTGATTACCGTGAACAGTTTTAGTTGTCCATTCCTTGTCGTCGATTACGGCACGCATGAAATCATCGGTAGCACGGATTGAATGGTTAGCATTTTGATAGAAGACAGAATCGTAGGCACCACCCGGTATATTGAAGCCACCGTCATATCCTGCATCAATCAATGCCCAAGCTTTTTTCTCCTCATTAACTTTACATCGAACAAAATCTGAAATATCAGGATGATCAGCATTAAGTATTACCATCTTCGCTGCACGCCGAGTTTTACCTCCGGATTTGATCACACCCGCGAATGCATCGTAGCCCTTCATAAATGAAACAGGACCGGATGCTGTTCCTCCGCTGGAGAGACCTTCCCGCGACGAACGAAGTGTCGACAGATTGGAGCCGGTACCCGAACCCCATTTGAAGAGTGTGCCCTCAGTTTTCGCAAGTTCGAGAATCGATTCCATCGTATCCTCAACTGAGTTTATAAAACAGGCAGAGCATTGAGGTTTCTCTTCGATACCAACATTGAACCATACGGGACTGTTGAACGCCATGTTTTGATTAACGAGGAGGTAAGTTAATTCAGCATAAAATATTTCCGCGTCTTCCTCAGTTGCAAAGTAACCATCTTTTTTTCCCCAATCGGTCATCGTCCGAGCGACACGATCGATAAGCTGCCGAATACTGGTTTCACGTTGCGGTGTACCGACTTTACCGTGGAAGTATTTTGACACAACAATATTTGTCGCTGTCATCGACCAAAGCTTAGGAACTTCCACATCCTTCTGTTCGAATATTGTTTCACCTTTTTCGTTTGTAATCGCAGCGGTTCTTAACTCCCACTCGATCATCTCAAATGGGTGAATATCGGGTTTTGTATAATATCGTCTAAATTTTAATCCACGTTTTGTTGGTACAATATCAACTCGTGTTGATTTTTTTGCTTGTGTTTCTTCAATACCTTCAAAAAGCGTTTCATTAAAATTTGCCATCTATTAATCACCTTCATCAAAAAATATAAACTCACTCCGTCAAGGAAAATGTTATTTTTAACATAAAATCCTTGGACCTAATAATTTTTTAACAACCCATAACTTTCCACACTCATCCTCTTTTTTATAGATAATAGCGGATCACCGTGTGACGTCTGCCACGATACGAGGAAACGACAGTGGTTCAAAATATATACACTTGCGGGTAAGAAGTCAAGTAAAAAATTATTAAATTTTTATGAGTAAATTATTTTTTATAATATTGATTATTTTTTTCTTGACACAAACTTGAAAATGGCATTTTATAAAACTACCTCTTTTTTTGCAATTAACATGAACTTCTTGATTTTAATAAAAATGGGCGTTATTTTAAGCAAGCATCCTAAGTAGAATTTGAAGAATAATATGCCACCTATTGTAGAGTTTTCGACGATAACCGAGATGTTCGACAGAATAACATCGAGGTTTCTCGACTATCAACGTCCTATGTTGATGTACAAAGTAGAAGGAAAGTACCAGGGTATTTCTTTCCCGGAGATGAAAACTTTGGTAGAAAATTTTTCCCTTGGGCTTGCCGCTTTGGGTGTAAAACGTGGTGATAAGGTTGCACTGATTTCCGAAAATCGTCCCGAGTGGGTAATTTCGGATATGAGCATGATGAAACTTGGAGCTGTTAATGTCTCGGTCTATCCAACTCTCACTCCGAAGCAGATTGAATTTATTCTTAACGATGCGGTTGTAAAATTCGTAATCGTCTCAAATCAATTTAACCTCAGAAAGTTAATAAAGATTTTTAATGATGTACCAACGCTTAAAATAATTGTCATTATCTCGGAAAAAGGGATGAGCGAAGATCCTCGGGTAATTTCATATTCATCTGTGATGAAAATGGGGAAAGAGTTCGATAGAATAAATCCGGGGTACCTTGAACAGGAAATGAAAAAAAATCATCCGGAAGATCTTATCACGCTCATCTATACATCAGGCACAACCGGAAATCCTAAAGGTGTTATGCTGTCGCATAAAAATCTTGTCAGCAATATTAAAGCGGCAACAGCTTGTATCCCATTTATTCCGGAAGACACAATTCTGTCGTTTCTACCTTTATGCCATTCATATGAACGTATGGCAGGATACTATTCTGCGATGTCGTGCGGAGCCACGATAGCTTATGCGGAAAGCATCGATACGGTTCGCGAAAATCTTATTGAAGTTCAACCAACGGTTGTTACAACGGTGCCACGTTTGTTCGAGCGGTTCTATAATCGCATTATGAAACAGATAAGCGAGGAGACAACTTTAAAACAAGGAATATTTAACTGGGCAATTGGTGTTGGAAAAACATATATGTGCGCGCGTAAAAATAAAGTTGTATCACCCTCACTATCGATACAGTACAAGATTGCTGATAAGTTGGTTTTTCAAAAAATTAGAGCACGAACCGGCAGACGGATAAAATTTTTTGTTTCGGGTGGAGCTGCTTTAGCACCTGAGCTTGGAGAATTTTTTGAAGCTGTCAGGATTATGATACTTGAGGGATACGGAATGACCGAATCTTCTCCAGTTATCAGTGTAAATCGACCTGATAACTACAAGTTTGGAACTGTCGGTATACCGATTCCGGGTGTTGAGGTCAGGATTTCAGACGATGGAGAGATATTGGTAAAAGGTCCCAACGTGATGAAAGGTTACTGGAACAATAAACAGGCAACCAATGAAGTAATCGACTCGGATGGCTGGCTGCATACTGGTGATATCGGTTTATTTGATGCAGACGGTTTTTTAAAAATTACAGATCGCAAAAAACATTTATTCGTAAGCTCGGGTGGAAAAAATATCGCTCCACAACATATTGAAAACCTCTTCCTTCAAAGTAATTACATCGACCAGTTTGTTCTAATCGGGGATGGGAGGATGTTCCTTACAGCGCTTATTGTGCCTCAGTTCGATGAGCTTAAAGAGTTTGCAAGTCAACGGGAAATAACATACAAAAACATTGAAGATTTAACCCAAAATCCCGAAATCAACAAACTGCTGCAGGGAGAGATGAATAGAATCCAGAAAGACCTTGCTAATTATGAACGGGTGAGAAAATTTACTATACTCACACAGCCACTTACTATAGAAAATGACGAGCTTACTCCAACACTCAAAATTAAAAGGAAAGTCGTTGAAGAGAAATTTAAAAACCTTATCGAAGAAATGTACCATGGAGTGAATTAAAGAATTGCAGGTTGTATCAGTATGTTAAACAGCTTCATAAAGTTTCAATCATAAATTTTGGTTCATACATTGAAAAAGGTGATTCAACGGAACATTAGTCTGACACGTGCCTTGTCTAAACTTGGCTATACTTCTCGTGCCCAAGCAGAACAGATTATTCTTGCGGGGCGGGTTGGTATAAATGGCAAAATAATGAAAAATCCTTCCTTCCGCTGTTCGTTAGATTTGGATGACATAACCATCGATGGGCAACGGGTAATTAGGAAAGAATTCACCTATATTATCATGAATAAGCCGGTGGGAATTGTTACAACTCGTTCCGACGAAAGAGGACGGCCTACTGTATATGATATTTTAGGTGATGTTGGGAAATGGATTTTTCCAGTAGGTAGATTAGATAAAGAGACATCAGGGCTCTTGCTTTTTACTAATGATAATCGGCTTGGCGAACGATTGACCAATCCAAAATCAAAGATCCCGAAAACGTATGTTGTTAAGCTTGAAAAGCATATGTCTCACGAACATTTAAATTTTTTTCGGCAAGGGATGATCTTAGATGGAGCAAAACTGCTTCCGGCGAAAGTAAAATTGTTGAGCGAGATGGAAATTGAAATGACAATTTTTGAAGGAAAGAACCGCCAAATCCGCCGTATGTGTGAATCGCTTGGATATGAAGTAGCATCGCTAATTCGTATAAAGATTGGCTCACTCGAACTCGATAATTTAAAACCGGGAGAATGGAAATATATCAGAAAATCGAAAGTTGAGAATCTAAGATGATAATCAATTGAGGATAAATGTAAAATTCAAAATGCTATACTCATCGCCCCAATTCCAAGCTTTAACATAAAATTCAACGTCTAACATTTCATATGTCTCATATTACATGTAACATCATCGAGTTGTGTATTTTCAAAAAAGAAAACGATCGACTGAGTTATCTTCTTCTTCATCGAACAAAAAATGAAAATATCTACCCAAACGTCTGGCAATTTATAACGGGATCGATCGAAGAGAACGAAAAAGCAGTTGACGCGGCTATACGCGAATTATCGGAAGAAACCGGTTTGAAGCCGAAATCACTTTGGATTGTACCATATGTTCTTTCATTTTATAATGCTAACTGGGATTCTGTGAATCTCTGTCCTTTTTTTGCTGCTGAAATTCAAGACTGTAAAAATGTTCAGATTTCAGATGAGCATGATGATTTTGGATGGTTTACTTACGACGAGGCAATCCACAAATTGGAATTACCAATCTGGAAGGAAGGACTCAGAATTGTTAATGAGTATATCGTTTTAAGCGGTGAAGGGGCAAATCTACATCGTATATTCTAAATATATTTTAGATTCTGTCAACCGAACGTCACACAGAATGTCTAATTATTAAAATCAAAATATATCAACATAATTTTAAGGAGTGGCTGTTATGAAATCGAAAATCATTTCTGCATTGTTGTTTGTGTTCTTTCTTGGGATGATAACCAACGACGGGAGCGGTCAAACACACAAGAAAATAATCAAGATCGAGAATAAAGGAAAACAGGGATATCTTGGTGTTGAAATCCAGGATGTCACAAAGAAATTGAAAGAGAAAAAAAATCTTTCTGTTGATCTTGGCGCATATATAACCGGCATTGTTGAAGATAGTCCAGCTGAAGAAGCTGGCATCCAAAAAGGCGATGTCATCACAAAGTTTGGTGAAGAAGCAGTGGATGATGGCGAAGAACTCACTGATGCTGTCCGAGCAGTGAAACCCAAAACGAAAGTGAAGGTTGAGATTAACCGAAAAGGCGAGAAAAAAATTGTTGATGTCGTAGTTGGCAAAATGAAAACACCTGAAGCTTTTACATTCAATCTTAACGATGACGGGATGCACTGGCTCTCGCCCCCGCCCGGAGTACCTAAACTTGGGAAGAAATTCAACATCCGTGTCTTTACCAATAGCGATGTACAGGGACTTCAGCTTCAACCATTGACGAAACAACTCGGTGAGTATTTCGGTGCACCTAAGGGAAAAGGTGTGCTTGTGACGGAAGTTGAAAAAGAAAGCGGTGCCGAGAAAGCCGGTTTCAAAGCAGGCGATGTTATTACAAAAGTTGAAGGAAATAATATCAAAGATATTGATGATATTCATAATGAGCTATCAGACTTTGACGGTAAAGAAGCATCATTTGAAATAATTCGCAACGGGAAATCGACTACATTGAAAATGCTAATTGAAAAGGAAGAAGAGGATGAGAGTGAAGAGGACGATTGGTCGAGTAATGTTATTGTCACACCACGAGCGAATTGCATGAGAACTTTCCGGTTTGATCTGACACCGGGTAGATTGGAATTAGACCACCTTCGTGACAGGTTATTCGATCTTCGCGAAGATATTCAGCGTGGTGTTCGGAACATGAAGCGAACAATTGAACGTGAATTTATAAAATCGTAACTGATCTCTCCATTTCCTTTCTTAGGTTTTCCCAGAAGTACAGGTTAACCGGTAAATCGGACTAACTTGTACTTTTTGTTTTTTTTATTATATTTCATCAATTATTATTGACCGGCTAATCTGTTCTGTCCTACAGTTTCGAACCGGTCATGAATTCTTTCAATATCAATTTTATTTTTCATGAATCTTTATCGAATACTTGTTGTTGTTCCTCTTATACTTTTTCTTTCACATTTCAATTCTTTATCACAGATAAAAGACACGACTAAAAGTAAGCTTTATGAAGGGGAAGCGCGTCGGATAATCGCTGAAGGTTTGAAGACTTGTCAGGCGTATAGAATGCTTGAAGATTTATCGCTCAATATTGGACCACGTCTTGTTGGGTCACCTCAAGCTGCAAAGGCAGTAGAGTGGGGAAAGCAGAAGATGGAGAGTTTAGGATTTCAAAATGTTCATACTGAGCCGTGCACGGTGCCTCATTGGGTAAGGGGAGCAGTTGAAGAAGCATCTATCATTACTACAAGGGGCGAGAGTATATCTATCAACATATGTGCGCTTGGTGGAAGTATTGCTACGCCGGAGGATGGAATCTATGCTGAAATTCTTCAGGTGAAATCGTTTGATGATCTGAAAACTCTCGGTGAAGAAGCAAATGGGAAAATCATTTTTTTTAACCGACCGATGGATCCGAGCAAAATTAGTCCGGGTGAAGCGTACGGCGGTGCTGTAAATCAAAGGGGGAGCGGTGCGGTTGAAGCGGCGAAGGCGGGTGGAGTTGCAGCATTAATTCGTTCGATGACAATGCAATTGGATGATGTGCCACATACCGGTTCGATGCATTACATGGATACAATTCCGAAAGTACCTGCGGCAGCCATCAGCACGATGGGTGCCAACATGCTGGACAGTTTGCTTGCTATTGATAAGAATTTAAAAATCAAAATCAAATTAAGCTGTCAGACTCTTCCCGATATTGAATCGGCAAATGTGATAGGTGAGCTTACAGGCACTGAGAAACCCGAAGAGGTAATCGTCATCGGGGGACATCTCGATAGCTGGGATCAGGGCCACGGGGCGCATGATGATGGTGCCGGATGTGTTCATTCTATCGAAGCACTTCGATTGTTAAAGGAACTTGGTCTTAGACCTAAAAGGACGATTCGTGTAGTGTTGTTCATGAACGAAGAGTTCGGTCTCAATGGCGGTATCGCATATGCGAAAGAAGATCATCATGGCGAAAAACATATATGTGCGATTGAAACCGATGCGGGTGGATTTACTCCACGAGGTTTCGGTGTAGGGGCAGACTCTGTAAATTTCCCAAGATTTGCAAGATGGTCATATCTCCTTGACCCGATAGATGCAGGCCGCATCACTCGCGGCGGCGGCGGTGCCGATATTTCAGAATTAGCAAAGCTCGGAGTGATCACCATAGGTCTTAGGGTAGATGGTCAGCGGTATTTCGATTATCATCACTCCGGAAACGATACGATCGATAAAGTACATCCTCGAGAGCTTGAGCTTGGAGCAATTGCTATTGCAATATTTTCATATGCAATTGCACAAGAAGGAATTTGAAACCCTCACCCTATAATCCCTCTCCCAAATCGTGAGAGGGATGTTAGGATTATCACAATGAAAAGATAAGTTGCCATCAGACAATAAAAAAGTAATTACATAACTATCAATATATTTTTAAGGTAAGTATTATGAAACATTTTTATATTTTGTTTTTTGTCCTCTTCTTCATATATCTCGCACCTGCGCAGATAATACAGGAGAAAATTGATTCAGCAGTAATTGCTCAAATTAAAGATGAAGGCATGAATCGCTCACAGGTGATGGAATATCTGAGTTATCTCACCGATGTTTACGGTCCACGGCTTACCGGCTCGCCCGGATACATGGCTGCGGCAAAGTGGACGAAAGAAAAACTATCTTCTATCGGTTTGGAAAATGCTCACCTTGAGGCATGGGGTCCGTGGGGACGCGGTTGGACGTTAAATAATTATTCGGCAACTGTTTTTGGTAGACAGAATTTTCCACTGATTTCATATCCTAAAGCATGGTCGCCAGGATTTAGCGAAAGGACTGCCGATCTCGTTTATCTCGATGCTAAAACAGATAGTGCTATCGAAACGTATAAGGGAAAATTAAAAGGTAAGTTCGTGCTGATAAGCGATTCAAGGGAGATCAAGCCGCCCTTTGAGCCGTTTGCCGAACGCGATGCTGATTCAAGTTTATTGAAACTTGCAAATTCCGATGGTCAGCGGCGCGGTGGTGGAAGAAGATTTGAAATGACACCAGAAATGAAACAGCGCCAGATGATGTCGTATCGAAAAATGGAAATGTGTTTTAAGGAGGAAGCTGCCACAATTCTCACAATTAGTCAGGGCGATGGCGGGAACATTTTCGTCCAGGGTGCATCCTATCCGCAGCATCCCGATTCCGGTTGGTCGAGCGGTTCGAGAGTTTATGATACAAAAGCCCCGAAGCTGATACCGCAAATCTCTGTCGGCGCCGAGCATTATAATCGTTTGATCAGAATGATTCAAAAAGGTGAAAAACCCAAACTTGAGCTTGAGATAGATGCCGAATACAACAAAGCCGATTCCGGATATAACGTTATTGCTGAAATTCCAGGCACAGATTTGAAGGATGAGATCGTTATGGTCGGCGGGCATTTTGATTCGTGGCAGGGTGGCACGGGGGCAGCCGATAATGCGACCGGATGCTCGGTCGCAATGGAAGCTATGCGTATTCTCAAAGCACTCGACTTAAAACCTCGACGCACTATCCGCATAGGATTGTGGGATGCAGAGGAACACGGATTCCTCGGCTCACGCGGATACATAACAAAACATTTTGCTGAACGTGAAGGTGGTTCCTCCGATCGAGACGGAAAGATTATCTATAAACCCGAGGGAGAAAAATTTTCAGTTTACTTTAACGATGACAATGGGGCAGGAAAATTTAGAGGAATTTATCTGCAGGGGAATGAAGCTTGCCGTACAATATTCCGCTCGTGGCTCAAACCATTCAACGATTTAGGTGCGTCGACTGTTACAGTCGCAAACACCGGCGGAACCGATCATCAGGCATTCGATGGTTACGGATTGCCTGGGTTTCAATTTATACAGGATGAACTTGATTACGGTTCACGCGTCCATCATGCAACGATGGATGTTTATGATAGATGTCCACCGGAAGATATGAAGCAAGCGGCAACGATCATGGCAGCGTTTGCATATAACGCCGCTATGCGCGATGAGAAGATTCCACGCAAACCGATTATACCGTTTCCTCAAGGTGGCAGGAGGACATCAACGCCCTGAATAAACCTCCCGAAGGATGATTTAGTATATCTCGATAAACCTTCGGGATGTTTTAATTATAAAATATTTTTTCTCTTGTCGCAGATCCCGCTTTGCGTGACGAGCGAATGGCTGCGGAACGTTTTGCGGCTTGGCGAAGGGCGGAATTTTTAGCACTAAAATTCATACGAAGTACAAATGTTTGTTTAAGCACAAAAGTGTCATCGAAGCACGTCAGCCCGCCTTTTGCCAAACCGCTGTTATGTGCCGTTATACTCTTCCCACGAAGAACAACTGTCTCCAATTCGCACGCACTTTGTCCGAAGCAAATTACATTAGAAGCGATGCCGACTATAGTTATCACTGTTCGTTAACTTTTCAATTTGCTGTCCGTATTTCTTGTTTCAATAATCTATTCTCAAGGGTGTTTAGTGTGTAAATTGATTTTACAAAAATGTCAGTAGCCACTTCAACATAGTTATCATCTCTCAATCCGAAATATTTTATCGCCTGTTTACATGCTTTGTTCGCATTACTGAAGCTGTGCGAAAGCAAGCCCGAACGCAAATCCCAAAGTGTCCTTAAAAATGCAATCATGTCAGGAATTATAATGTCATTGAATTTCAGAAATTTTTCTAACTTGGTAATGCCCTTATCGCCTTTTTTCGCCAAAGGGTTCTTTTCAAATTCCTTTTCATTTAACCTGTCAATGGTAATTTTTGTAAGCGATAACATCTGCTCACAAAATGTTTTTACATTGTTTGTGGTAGGAAGATGCAGGGAAGTAAAAATGTGTTCATCTTCTTTTGTTAATGGTTTGTAGAATTTCCAACCGAATTTCTTTTCCCAATTTGAATTGAATTGCTCGTATTTGTGCTTAAAGAAAAGGTCTGGTGTTTCAGGATGTTCGACCCAACTTCCTTCAATCATCGTTTTGTAGTAGGTGCTGCTTATTCCTCCTTGCGGTGGAATGTTGTATTGCTTCCAATGTAATTGCTCCTTGTATGGAAGTATACCCAATTCAATTAAAAACACGGGAACATAACCGTCAACATTATTATCAATTTTCAGAGAAAAATAATTTGACCTTACACTCCACCCATCAACTTTATATTTTGCAGGGTCGTTGTAATACTTGTCCAAAACTTCTTTCTTGAAGTATGTCAATACGAAATGTTTGCCGTCCTCTTTTTTACAATCCTGCAAAATTTCGTTACCGTCATTGTCATAACCAGTTATGAACTTTGCATACTCTTGATTTTTGTAGTCAAAGTGGTAGCCCTTTGTTTTATTCTTATCGGGATTAATTATCACTTTGCCGTGTATCGAACTTTGATTTTTTCCTGTTTCAAAAAAGACAAGATTGGAAATAAAATGATTGTAGAAATAATTATCTGCTTGAAAATCTTTATCCATTGGCTCAATGCTCATTTCTGCAAGATTGTTTTTATCCAGTCGCATGAAATCAAAGCAAATAGAAAAATATACTTTCCTCACTGACAAATATTCTTTCAGATACTTAACCTTTATTCTGATTCTTTTAGGTTCAATAATAATTACTTCCTCCAAGTCACCGACTTCGTCAATGAAATAAAATTTTCGGTTCTGTTTGTTTCCACTACTTTCATAAAGTTTGAAATAGAGAACAAATTCTTCTGAAATGTCCACATACGATTCATGCCCGCCACTAAAATTAAAGTGCTTGGAAAAAAGAAATGGCTCAATTCCTTTTTTGGCATTGGTCTGATATTTCCCATTTCCCCAAATCGTTGGCTTCCCCTCGCTACCGTTTTGAATTACCCAATCCCTGTCAAGTTTGTAAGTTTTTATCCGTCTGGAATCTACAATGCAACAGTAAATAAGGGCTTGGTCGTTATTGTCTGGATTGTAGCTTTCATAAATAGTTGCCCAGCCGTCTTTAATGAAAGAAGATTCTATTTGCTTTATCCTGTCTACTAATAAAAATGTTTTCTTATCCATTCTCCACAATTTTTATTTCTTTTCTCTTTATTAACGCATCGCTCTGATAAGCTTTATCGTATGACCGCTTTAAATTATTTCCCATCTTTTATAACCCAAATTGCTTGGACTAATTTAATGTATTGTAGAAACAAAGTCAATAATTGTCCGAGTTTTCAAGTAGGTTGCACTTTCTTCATCATTTTCGTAAATTATCCAGTTCTTTAAACCTCTCATAAAGGAATTCCATGAGTCTTTTAGTTGTTGGTTCGCTCGCTTTTGATAGTATTGAAACACCTTTCGGAAAAGTTGAAAATGCTTTGGGCGGCTCGGCTACATACATCTCGATTGCAGCAAGCTACTATGTAACTCCCATCCGGCTTGTGGGTGTAGTTGGCGGTGATTTTTCAAAAGAACACATCCAATTTCTCGAAGATCGTGAAATTGATTTAGAGGGATTACAGATAATCAAGGAAGGAAAAACATTCAGGTGGGGCGGTCGTTATCATTACGATCTCAATGTACGAGATACATTATATACCGATCTCAATGTGTTCCAGCATTTCAATCCCGTTATTCCCGATTCCTTCAAGAAGACAACATACGTTTGTCTGGGTAACATCGATCCGGTGCTTCAGCGAAATGTTCTTGAACAGATCGAGAAACCGCGACTTGTGGTTGGTGATACAATGAACTTCTGGATCAAGGGTAAAAATGCCGAGCTTATGAAAACGCTTAAGCTTTTGAATGTAATCATACTAAACGAATCGGAAGCACGCGAAATAACGAACGAGCCGAATCTCATCCGTGCAGGTAAATCTATAATGAAATTGGGTCCTCGAGTGGTAGTCATTAAAAAAGGTGAACACGGTGCGCTGCTTATTACAGCAAACACAATTTTTTCTGCCCCTGCTTATCCGCTGGAAAATATCTACGATCCAACAGGTGCGGGTGACGCATTTGCCGGTGGCTTCATCGGCTGGATTGCAAAGACGGATGATATATCTGACGAAAATTTTAAGCGTGCGGTTATTCACGGAAGCACACTCGCTTCTTTCTGTGTTGAGAGGTTCAGCTTAGATCGGTTCAAGGACCTGACTTACTTCGAAATCATTGATCGGTTTCGGGAGTTCCGAGAGCTTTCCAAATTCGATGAAGCCATAACGGAATAAATGAAGATGGTTAAAGCAATTGAATGGTGTGGTGATTCCGTAAGGTTCATCGACCAAACACAACTTCCTTTAAATGAAACTTACATCCAAACCGATGACTACCTGATTATTGCAGAGGCGATCAGAGAGTTAAAAATTCGTGGTGCACCATTGATAGGTGTTGCCGCAGCATATGGTGTAGCGTTAGCTTCATGCCGATTCAGTGGGAGAACTTATTCCTCATTTTCTCAAGAGATTAATCGAGCAATCGAAGAGCTTGCATCAACACGCCCAACTGCTATGAATTTATTTTGGGCATTGGATCGAATGAAAAAAATTATTAATGAATCAGGATCGGTTGATCAGATTCGCAAAATACTTATCGAAGAGGCGATTAATATTCATCGTGAGGATGAGCAGATGTGCCGGAGGATAGGTAAAAACGGCAATGCACTTATTCCAGCGAACGCAAATATACTGACTCATTGCAACACAGGTGCATTAGCAACTGGTGGCGCGGGCACTGCCCAGAGTATTATCACAACAGCCCACGAGCACGGGAAGGTTCATAAAGTTTATGTAGATGAAACGCGGCCGCTGCTTCAAGGTGCGCGGCTGACTACTTGGGAATTAATGAAAGTGGGTATTGATGTCATCCTGATTACCGATAGCATGGCGGCATTTCTAATGCAGCAAAAGAAAATTGATTTAGTAGTTGTTGGAGCTGATCGAATCGCTGTTAATGGTGATGTTGCAAATAAAATTGGAACCTACTCTGTTGCAATTGCGGCGAAGCATCATGGTATCCCATTTTACGTTGCTGCACCGACATCCACAATTGATCCTGCAATATCCTGTGGTGATAAAATTCCACTGGAAGAGCGAAATTCAAATGAAATCACTGAAGGTTTCGGTAAACGTACAGCCCCACTGGAAGTAAATGTTTATTCTCCCGCTTTTGATATTACGCCAGCTTCTCTTGTCACTGCAATCATCACAGATCGAGGTATATTTTATCCACCGTTTAATTTTGTCGCCCATAGAAGCGTTACTCCAAACGTATGAGCACAATAGTAAAGACAGAAGCTGTTGTATTAAAAGCGATGAAGTATCGGGAGACAAGTAAGATCGCAACATTCTACACACGGCAGTTTGGTAAGGTTGCGGGAATTATTAAAGGTGCCCGAAGAGCAAAGAGCATGTTTGGATCTTCGCTCGAGCCAATGTCGTATGTTTCTGTTGTGTTTTATAAAAAGGAGGGAAGAGAAATCCAGACGGTTTCGCACTGTGATTTGATGAAACCTTTCCACTATCTGTATCAAGACTTGGATAAGATGGCAATCGGGATGGCACTAATAGAGCTGGTAAATAATGTAGCCCATGAGCAAGAACAAAATATTCCGATGTTTAAGCTGCTTGTAAATTCTTTAAACGTTTTAAACAGTGCAACGAAAAATTATCAGAATTTGTTATATTACTTTGAGCTTCATTTGGCAAAGGTTTTAGGATTTGAACCCTCTTTCAATCGGTGTGTTTCATGTAAAAAAATGATTATTAGTGATACGGCTGAAGATCGAAAATATAGATTTCATATTGATAAAGGGGGATTATTATGCGATCGATGTAAAATTCTTCCAGGCAACTTGAACATGATCCAAACAGATGTTCTTAAAATCCTTCGGCAAATGTTTGAATCTAATAGTATGGAATCAGTGTTCGAAAAAGAAATGAATATCAAAACGAAAAGCACTTTAGAAAATTTTCTGTGGACATATCTTCAATATCATGTAACAGGATTACGATCGTTGAAATCTCAAAAGGTATTTTCGAAAATAATGGATATAGCTTAAATATTTTTAATCGGAACAATCGTAACAAAATAAATTTATTATAGTATAATCGGATAGTTTAGTCAGAAAAGGAAAAATCAATTATGTCAAAAAAATCAATTCTTGCAGCAATCTTTTTAATTTTTATCGGGATTGTTTTTGGGATGATACTCGTATCGAACTTTCACTTCGGTGTTCAGCCGGGATTTGCCGGTGAACCGCAGGTAAAGCTTGGAACACCGAGTCAAATTAATAATCCTGATTATAAATCATTAAGCAAGGCATTCATCGAGGTCAGTAAAGCTGTCTCACCAACGGTGGTATCGATCACGGTAACGACGAAAGAAAAGAAAGGGTCAGGGAATCTTAGAGATTTCTTCCATTTTTTTGGACCCGATCAACAGATGCCCGATGTACCACAGATCGAAGGTGGGTCGGGCTTTATCATCAGCTCTGAAGGATATATAATGACGAACAATCATGTTGTTGCTGACGCTGATGAGAAGAAGATTGAAGTAACTTTCAATGATGGCAGAAAAGAAAAGGCAAAAATCATCGGTACAGATCCAACAACCGATTTAGCAATTATCAAAGTTGATGGAAAAGATTTACCAACCACCGCGCTTGGAAATTCGGATGATCTTGAAATCGGTGAGATGGTTGTTGCGATTGGGAATCCACTTGGGTTGCAGGGAACGGTAACTGCCGGTATCGTAAGCGCAATTGGAAGAAGCATCGATATTCTACAAGGACAAGGAGGTCTGGGAATTGAAAACTTTATCCAAACAGATGCCGCCATCAATCCTGGTAATAGCGGTGGTCCACTTGTAAATTTAAAGGGAGAAGTTGTTGGTATTAATTCTGCTATTGCAACAACGAATGCTCGTTATCAGGGTTATGGTTTTGCAATTCCAATTAATCTTGCGAAGGCGGTGGCGGAAGATATCATCAAGATTGGGAAAGTAAGACGCGCTTATGTAGGCATTCAAATGAATCCGGTATCTCAGGCGATGGCAAAGGCACTTGGTTTAGAAAAACCTCAGGGTGCGTTGATACAAAAAGTTGAAGATAATAGTCCGGCTGATGCTGCCGGTCTGAAAGAGCAAGATGTTATCCTCTCGATAGATGGCAGAGAAATGAAAACACCCAGCGAGGTGCAGACATTTATAGCACGCAAACATCCGGGTGATGAAGCGGAATTTAAAATCTTCAGGGATGGAAAAACATTAGAGAAGAAAATTACTCTCCGCCAACGAAGTGACGCAGTTGCAGTAAAGGATGAGAAACAGGGTGATGGTACTGAAAGGAGTGACGAGGAGGAAGTATCATCAAAGTCGATGACATTCGATAATCTAGGATTAACAGTGAGACAGATGACATCCGAGGAAAAGAAAAAAGCTACTGTTGAACGAGGTATCATAGTGAGTGAATCAAAACCATACAGTGAAGCGTTCAACAATCAAATCGGAACGGGCGATATTCTCATGGACGCTGACAAACAAGAACTAAACTCGCCAAAAGATTTAAAGAAGATAATCGACAAACGAAAACCAGGTGATGCGATTATATTCCGTGTAAAAAAGAGTAATGGAATCGGATTTTACGCCGTCCAAATACCGAAAGAATAAAAAGGATTTTTTGCAAAAGGAAGCCCCACCAGAAATGGTGGGGCTTTTCTTTTTCATCCTTAGCCATTCGTAATCTGCTGTTTTTTCATCCTTCCTTCATGATATTCAGATACTCAATTACCTTTATGCAAGCCCCCTTTTGCATCTCATTTTAATAATCCGTAGATTTTAAGTCCATAATCCTCAATAAATTAATAATATGAATGGAGTATTTCTCTATGAAGGTCGTACTCACAATTTTCTTTTTGGTGATCTGTATGAGTATTATAAGTAATGCCCAGATCAATGTAAAGTTCGAGCAATACAAACTGGATAACGGTTTAACTATTATCCTGCACGAAGATCATGCTGCACCCGTTACAGCGGTCTCGGTGATGTATCATGTTGGCTCGAAGGATGAAAAACCGAAGCGGACGGGATTCGCTCATCTATTTGAACATATGATGTTCCAGGGATCGGAACATGTTGGTAATCATGAACATTTTAGTTTGCTTCAAGAAGTTGGTGCCAATATCAACGGTTTTACAACATCGGATGGCACAACATATTTCGAAGTTCTCCCAAGTAATTTTGTCGAGTTGGGTTTATATCTTGAATCCGACAGAATGGGTTTCTTAATTCCGGCCATGATGCAGGTGAAATTAGACAATCAACGCGATGTTGTGAAGAATGAGCGGCGGCAAAATTATGACAACCGTCCTTATGGAACTGCCGATGAAAAAATTGCAAAGGCGATTTATCCTCCCACTCATCCTTATAGCTGGCCTGTTATAGGTTATATGGAAGATCTTTCCGCGGCGGCATTGGGAGATATACAGGATTTCTTCAGAACGTATTATGCGCCCAATAACGCATGTCTCGTGGTTGCCGGAGATTTCAAGCCAGTTGAATTGAAACCACAAATTAAAAAATATTTTGCTTCAATTCCACGAGGAAAAGATTTCGAGCGCCCGAAAGCTGTACCAGTCTTCCTGGATAAACAACAGCGTATGGCTTTTGAGGATAAAGTTCAATTACCCCGTCTCTTCCTAACATGGCACAGTCCTGAAAATAACACGCGCGAGGATGCTGTGCTCAGAGTTCTCGATAGAATACTCAGCAGCGGGAAAAATTCCCGGCTATATAAGTCGTTAGTATATGATAAACAGATTGCGCAATCAGTAAATGCATCACAAAGTGGATCGGAGATTGCCGGAACATTTCAAATACAGGTAACTGCAAAACCCGGACATAACTTGATCGAGATGGAAGATGCAGTTAATCAAATACTTTCTGATGTGTTAAAGAATGGCGTTACGGAGAAAGAAATAGAAAATGCACTAACCGCTACGGAAGTTCAGATTGTAAATCGAGCTACGACGGTTCTTGGGAAAGCAAACGCGCTTGCCGCATATTACTCGTACACCGGTGAGACAAATAATATCAATAAGCAGATGGATTTTTTCAAGGGAATCACTCCTGAAGAAGTGCTTACAGTTACAAAAAAATATCTTACACAACCGAATATGGTGCTAAGTGTGGTACCTCTCGGCAAACTTGAATTAGCAGCCAAGAAAGGGGAATAATAACATGAAAACCATGATGAAGTCTCTATTCCTCGGAATAATATTAACAACAATGATATCTTTTACGATGAACTCACAAGAGATCGATCGAACAAAACGTCCAGTTGGCAAACCGGCTCCTAAGGTTGAGCTGCCGGAAATTCAAAAAGCAACTTTAAAAAACGGTTTAAAAGTTTGGCTTGTTGAACGTCATCAATTGCCAACGGTCGCATTCAATCTTGTCATCCAAACTGGCTCGGATCACGATCCGGTAAATCAACCTGGTGTCGCATCGATGACAGCCGATGTGATTGATGAAGGAACTAAAACCCGCGATGCGCTCCAAATCTCAGATGTTCTTGAATCGATCGGAGCAAACTTAAACGTTGGAGCGAACCTGGATGGAACATTCATGACCTTAAATATACTGACTAAGTATCTCGAGAAGGGTATAGATATATTTTCAGATGTTTTAACGAATCCCACTTTCCCTCAAAAGGAATTTGACCGGCTGCAAAAAACACGATTGACGTCTCTCATGCAGCAAAAGGATCAGGCAACGACGATTGCAAATAATGCATTCTCGTTTATTCTCTATGGAGCAAATCATCCTTATGGAAATAATCCATCAGGGACTGAGGCATCAATAAAATCGATGACGACAGGCGATCTGGTAAAATTTTATCAGACATATTATCGTCCGAACAATGCAACTTTGATTGTTGTCGGTGATGTTAAGATGAATGATATCATTTCAATTTTGGAGAAAAGTCTCACTGAATGGAAACCTGCAGATGTTCTGGAATTCAAAGTGCAAATGGCACCGTCAATCGAAAAGATGAAAGTGTATCTTGTCGATAAACCGGGTGCGGCGCAATCGGAAATCAGAATCGGTTATCCCGCTCTCGCACGTAGTACACCTGATTATTTCCCTGTGACACTGATGAACCGGATGCTCGGTGGTCAATTTACAAGCCGAATCAACCTGAACATTCGTGAAAAGCGTGGGTTCACTTACGGTGCACGCTCCGGATTTAGTTTCCAGAAAGGTGCCGGACCGTTTACTGCATCTGCAGGCGTTCACACCGATAAATCAGATAGCTCTGTGCATGAATTTCTTTACGAAATCAATTTGATGCACGAAAAAGGAATGACAGCAGATGAGCTTGAGTTTGTTAAGAAGGGAATGGTTGGAAGTTTTGCCCTGACATTTGAAACTTCCGCACAAATTGCTGGTGTTTTACAGAACATAATTCTATACGGACTTCCAGAGAACTACTACAACACATATCTGCAAAATATCGAACAAGTGACATTGCAGGATATCGATAGGGTATCGAAAAAATATCTCGATACTTCTAACATGGCTATCGTTGTTGTTGGTGATCTTGCAAAAATAAAAGAGCCAATTTCCTCTCTGAATTTGGGCGATATAGTAGTTTGTGATACAGAAGGGAAACCGTTGCCATAATTTTTTATTGATATTGCGAAGGGGCTCGGTCCATGATACAGATTTGGACAGCCCCCCTGCAAAGTTGAAATCTTGACAAAGGTTAAAAATTCTTTTATATTTTTACATATAACTAACTAAATAATAGAAAAACTCAAAACACATAAGGAGGTGTTCGAGTCTTCAGTGCGAATTATGTAGCAAAAACGAATGGAAAGTTAAATAGTAAGGTGCTCATTCTCAATCAGAATTACGAACCGATGAGCGTTTGCAATGCCAAGAAAGCTATAATTCTCCTTTACTTGGGTAAAGCAGAACTTATTGAAGCATACGATGGAAAGAAAATTCGTTCTGTTTCTATGTCGATGCCGTTCCCTAGCATCGTACGCCTTGGTATTTACATACACGTGCCGTACAAAAAAATCATTCTCTCCAGAAAAAATATACTTCGCCGTGATGGTCATCGGTGTCAATATTGTGGTCGTCATGATGTTCCTCTCACAGTTGACCATATTATACCCAGAGCGAAGTCGGGCGAGGAAACATGGGAGAATTTAGTGGCTGCGTGTGTTGATTGCAACAATCGAAAAGATGACAGGACGCCTGAAGAAGCGCACATGAGATTGCACCGGAAACCAATGAGGCCCAACCATGTTACATTCATTCGGCATTTTGTTGGTAATATTGATGAACGATGGAAGCCGTATCTATTTATGAATTAATATCGAATCTTAAGGATCATTAATTATTGTCGACAGAAAAAAGAATTTTAAGTGGAATGCGCCCCACGGGGAAGTTGCATCTTGGTCATCTGGTGGGTGCATTAGAAAATTGGGTTGCACTTCAAGGTGAGTATCGGAACTTCCATCTCATTGCTGATTATCATGCACTGACGACTAATCTTGATACATCTCAGCTTTATCAGAACTCAATTGATATGTTGATCGATTGGCTTGCAGCAGGTATCGATCCTAAAAAAAGTCCTGTATTCCGGCAATCACAAGTTAAAGAACACACAGAACTGCACCTGATATTTTCAATGCTTATTACAACATCACGACTTGAGCGCAATCCAACACTCAAGGAACAAGTTCGGGATTTGAATATTGACAACGTTATCTACGGTCATCTTGGTTATCCTGTACTTCAATCCGCTGATATTTTACTTTATAAAGGGGAAGTTGTTCCGGTCGGTGAAGATCAGATGCCGCACATCGAGATTACAAGAGAGATTGCAAGACGATTCAATTCACAGTACGGTAACGTTTTCCCTGAGCCGGAGGGAAAAATAACAAAGTTTGCTCGTTTACCCGGACTTGATGGTAAGCGGATGAGTAAGTCTATTGGTAACACGATTTTGCTATCTGATTCACCGGAAGCAAGCGGGAAGAAAATGAAAACGGCGGTAACCGATCCTCAAAAGATACGCCGCGGCGATCCCGGAAGACCTGAAGTTTGTCTGGTGTATACATATCATCAGAAATTCAACACAAGTGAAATCCTAGAGATAGCACGAGATTGCAGGAGTGGGAAGTTGGGCTGCGTCGATTGTAAGATGAATGCTGCAAAACATCTTAGTGAATATTTAGCTCCCATAAGGGAAAAGCGCACGTATCACGAATCTCATCCTCAGGAAGTAAAAGAAATTCTTGATGACGGTGAAGCTCGCGCTCGGCAAATTGCCCAGAACACGATGAGCGAAGTTCGTGAAGTTATGAAGTTAGGATAAAATATTTTATAATAAATTAATCAATCTTTCACAACCATGATAAATGGAGAAATCAAATGAAAATTTTTAAGATTTTTTTAGTTTGTACCTTTGGAATACTATTTCTTGCAGGCGGCTCGGTGCATGCTCAACAATACTGGCAGAAACTGAGTGCTTTTCCATCGATGTACGTTCATGCTCTTGCCATTGACGGGAGTGGGCGAATATTTGCCGGAAGTTTTGGTAACGGAGTATATCGTTCAACGGATGATGGTACTACTTGGATACAGCTTATTTCTGGTTTAACGAATCGTAAAGTACATTCCATTTGCGTGCATCCATCAGGATATGTTTTTGTTGGAACCGATAGTGGAGGAGTTTTCAGATCGGCTGATAACGGTGCTAATTGGTCTAATGTCGGATTACCGGGTAAAATAGTGCTCTCACTTGCTGTTAAATCAAGCGGTGAGATTTTTGCGGGTGTCGGTTTCCCTGGTGTTGATAGTGGCGGAGTTTTCCGTTCAACGAACAATGGCGCAAGTTGGGAGCCAGCAAGTTCAGGATTGACATCTTCCGCCGTCAATGCACTTGCTATCAATTCAGATGGCTATATTTTCGCCGGCACAGGTGGTGATGGTGTCTTCAAATCGACAGACAATGGTTCAAGCTGGATAAATATGGGACTTGGTGGTGTTTCAGTGACAGCAATCGCGATAAAAGCAGATACCATCATGCTATCAGGATCTTATCTTGAAGGTATCTATAATTCCACGGATAAAGGTGAATCGTGGTACAATTATGGACAAACCTTCAGCACTTGCCGTTCTCTTGCGTTCAATTCTGATGGGATCTTTTTTGCTGGGACTGATCATGAAGGAATTTTTAGATCTGAGAGTAATGGAGAATGTTGGTATCAAATGGGTTTAGACATTGATTATATTAGAGCAATTATTTTTAACAGCAGTGGGTATATGTTTGCAGGCACAGATGCTGGCATATATCGAAGCGTGAATAGTACAAATCAAATACTCTCAGTTGATATTTGCAGCTTAAACCTATTATCGACATATCCTCCAAATTTTTCAGTAGTTGATTCAGTTGAAGTTAAAAATTCAAGTCAAAATCCGGTCTCCATTTCTTCTATTACAATAAATGATACCAATTTCAGTGTCTTTCCTGAATCTTTGACTATTAACGGTAGCGCAAGTGCATGGGTAAAGATAACATTTGCGGCAAGAAGTCTTGGTACGTACAGAACTACGATGAGTTTGATTACTACTCCAACTGCGTTCCCAGAACTCGTATCATTG